>OLQK01002299.1_pt1 | contig 10298 bp, 3 predicted proteins | sample 1672501 | NCBI WGS metagenome assembly OLQK01 (sample SAMEA3136693, study PRJEB25190) | human gut metagenome | biome: human gut; feature: human-associated habitat; material: faeces | place: Austria | collected 2013 | reverse complement strand
ATAATATTGTACACTGTGATATAAAGCCTAATAATATATTGATAAGTAATGAAGGAAGTGCAATACTTACAGATTTTGGTTCAGCATTATATTTAAATAATCTAGGTAATGCAAGGTTAAAAAATGTATACTATAAGCACATAGCTCCAGAACAATGTACAAATTCAACAATAAATAAAAAGATAGACATATATCAAATAGGAACTACACTATACAGGTTGTGCAATGGCAATGAAGAGTATAATAAGCAAGCAAGACGATATAAAGATTTAAATAGTCTAAAGATTGCTTGTGCAAAAGGAAAATTTCCGATTAGAAAAAAATATTTACCACATATACCAAAAGAGATGATAAATATAATTGAAAAATGTATTAATGTTAATACTTATGATAGGTATGATAATGTTTTACAAATTATGAATGATATATCATCTATAAATACTTTTGATGTTTTGAAAATGATGCCACAAGAGCAAATTGATGGTATATTAAAACAAGTAGATGAAAAATTAGCTGAAATGCCAGAAAGTATGATAACACAAGCAGCTACAAGCTATGTAAAATCACAATATAAAGCTGCTGGAATTAATACAGATAAGCTTCAATCTAATTATGTAATTCTTGCTGGGTTAAAAATGGTGGGAATAGCTTTAATTAGTATGGTTGCAACCGTAATTGTGAGTTTTATAGCATCAAGAGTAGGTGCAGCATTAGGTAGAAATTTAAGAAAAGATGTATTTAATAAAGTTGTAGATTTTTCAAATACAGAATTTGATAAATTTTCAACAGCATCTCTTATTACAAGAACAACAAATGATATACAGCAAATTATTATGCTTATTATAATGGGCTTAAGAATTGTATTTTATGCACCGATATTAGGTATTGGTGGTGTTATTAAAGTTATTAACACTGGAGCATCTATGGGATGGGTAATTGGAGTTGCAGTAATTTCAATATTACTTTTAATTATAGTATTATTTTCTTTTGCTATGCCAAAATTTAAAAGTGTACAAAAGCTTGTTGATAGATTAAATCTTGTAACAAGAGAAAGTTTAACTGGAATGTTAGTTATTCGTGCATTTAGTACACAAAAATATGAAGAAGATAAATTTGAAGTTGCAAATAAAAATTTAACAAGAACTAATTTGTTTGTTAATAGAATTATGACAACTATGATGCCTTTAATGATGTTTATTATGAATGCAATTACATTATTAATAGTATGGGTTGGGGCTCATAGAATTAATGATGGTATTATACAAGTTGGTACAATGATGGCATTCATGCAATATACTATGCAAATAATTATGGTATTTTTAATGATATCTATGGTTTCAGTTATTTTACCAAGAGCAATGGTTTCAGCTCAACGTGTATCTGAAGTTTTAAATGTTGATATAGCAATAAAAGATTCAGATAATTTACAAACATTTAATCATGATGAAAAAGGAACTATTGAATTTAAAAATGTTTCATTTAGATATCCAGGTGCTGATGAAGATGTAATAAGCAATATTAGTTTTAAAGCTCTTTCAGGAAAAACTACTGCATTTATTGGTAGTACAGGAAGTGGTAAATCTACATTAATTAATTTAATTCCACGTTTTTACGATGCAACAAAAGGGGAAATATTAATTGATGGTGTAAATATTAAAAATGTATCTCAACATGATTTAAGAGAAAAAATAGGATTTATTCCTCAAAAGGGGCTTTTATTTTCAGGTACAATTGAAAGTAACTTAAAATATGGTGGAGATTATATAACAGATGAAGATATTTTTAAGGCTTCAGAAATTGCCCAAGCAATGGAATTTATAAGTAATAAAGAAGAAATGTTTAATGCAGAAATTGCTCAAGGTGGTACAAATGTATCTGGTGGACAAAAACAAAGATTAGCAATAGCTCGTGCAATAGCTAAAAAGCCAGAAATATTTATATTTGATGATAGTTTTTCAGCATTAGACTTTAAAACAGATGCTAAATTAAGAAAAGCAATAAATACTGAATTAAAGGAAAGTACACTGTTAATTGTTGCTCAAAGAATAAGCACTATAATGAATGCAGATCAGATTATAGTACTTGACGAAGGTAAGATTGTAGGTAAAGGAACTCATAAAGAGCTTATGAACAACTGTGAGGTTTATCAGCAAATAGCTCTATCACAACTTTCAAAGGAGGAGCTTGAAAATGAGTAAACAAAAAATGAGAGGCCCAATGGGAGGAGGTCCTATGGGCGGAATGGGACGAGGCGGAGAAAAAGCAAAAGATTTTAAAAAGACAATGAAAACTCTTGCACAATATTTAAAGTCTTATAAATTATCAATAATAATGGTTATAATATTTGCTATTGGTTCTGCTGCATTTTCAATTGTGGGACCAAAGGTATTAGGAAAAGCAACTACAGAAATATTTAATGGATTAATTGGAAAAATCTCAGGTGGAGATGGAATAGATTTTGATAAAATAAAAATAATATTATTAACTTTAGTAGCTTTATATATAGTAAGTGCAATATTATCTTTTATACAAGGTTTTATAATGAGTGGTATATCTCAAAAACTAGCTTATAACTTAAGAGATGAATTTTCTCATTAGTACAAGGATGGGTAATCTCAGGTGTTGCTCAAAAGGTATCTTATAATATGAGAAAAGAAATAAGTGAAAAAATTAATAGAATGCCACTTAGGTATTTTGATACTAAAACTCATGGAGAAGTATTATCAAGAGTAACAAATGATGTAGATACTGTTAGCCAAACTTTAAACCAAAGTTTATCACAAATATTAACATCAGTAACTACACTTGTTGGTGTACTTATAATGATGTTTTCAATAAACTGGATAATGACATTAGCTTCATTAATTGTAATTCCTATATCAGCAGGATTAATTGCTTTTGTTGTTAAAAAATCTCAAAAGTATTTTAAAACTCAACAAGAATATTTAGGTTATGTAAATGGACAAGTTGAGGAAGTTTATTCAGGACATAATGTAATGAAAGCTTTTAATGCAGAGGAAAGAGAAATAAATAAATTTGCACAGCTTAATGATACACTTTACAATAGTGCATGGAAATCACAATTTTTATCAGGTATGATGATGCCTATAATGACTTTTGTAGGTAATTTAGGATATGTAATAGTATCAATACTTGGTGGATGGTTAGCTATAAAAAAGGTAATTGAAGTAGGAGATATATTATCTTTTGTTCAATATATAAGATCATTTATGCAACCTATTGCTCAAACAGCTCAAATAGCTAATGTGCTTCAATCAACTGCAGCAGCTGCTGAAAGAGTATTTGAGTTTTTAGATGAAGAAGAAGAAACTTTAGATATTAAAAATCCAGTAAGTACTAAAGAAATAGTAGGAAAAGTAGATTTCCAAGATGTACATTTTGGATATAATCCAGAAAAAACTATTATTAATGACTTTACAGCTCATATAAAGCCAGGACAAAGAGTTGCTATAGTAGGACCAACTGGAGCTGGTAAAACAACAATGGTTAAACTTCTTATGAGATTTTATGATGTTAATGATGGTGCTATTTTAATTGATGGTCATAACATTAAGGATTTTAAAAGAAATGATTTAAGAAAAATGTTTGGTATGGTTCTTCAAGATACATGGTTATTTAATGGAACTATAATGGAAAATTTACGTTATGGTAGATTAGATGCTACTGATGAAGAAGTTAAAGAGGCAGCTAAAGCAGCACATGTTCATAGTTTTATAAAAACATTGCCACATGGTTATGATATGGAACTTAATGAAGAAGCAAGCAACATATCACAAGGACAAAAACAATTATTAACTATTGCCCGTGCAATATTAGCAGATCCTAAAATATTAATACTTGATGAAGCTACAAGTTCAGTTGATACAAGAACTGAAGTATTAATTCAAAAGGCAATGGATAATTTAATGAATGGAAGAACAAGCTTTATAATTGCTCATAGACTTTCTACAATTAGAGATGCTGATTTGATTTTAGTTATGAAAGATGGAGACATAGTAGAGCAAGGAAATCATAATGAATTATTAGCTAAAGGCGGTTTTTATGCAAATCTTTATAACAGTCAGTTTGAAGCAGCAGAAGCTTAAAATTAAATAAACTTTAATAAAAGGAAACCCCATTTATAGGAGGGCACTGAAAAAGTGCCTTTTATTTTTGTCTAAATTACATGGTAAAAAATGAGAACCCTTAGAAGCGATTCTAAGGGTTCTCTATTAACTTTTTAGACATATTTGACCTCTGAAATTTTCCTAAAATTTTGATATTTACTCAATAATTTTAGTTTTTCAGTGGCTTCCAAATTTGAATCCCCATTTTTTTATTATACTAATTTATAGTTTATTTTATATTATCAAGCATAAACATAAATTGTGATGTATAATTATCAACTTCATCTTCATATACTAAAGTAATTGTATATATATATGAGTCAAAATTTGTAGTATCTATTGTTACAACTCCATTTTCATCTACACAATCTTTTATATCTAAAGTAGTATATTCATGTGTTTTATTATGCTTCACTATTACTGATTTTGGTAATAATTTTTCACCATTTCTATTTATAACATCCAAGTTTATAGTTGCTTTATTATCTTTTGAATAAATACTCCCTGGCATTAATCCACCTAAAACATTTGCTTTTAAATCTTTTAATTTTTTAAGATTTTTAAGTGGTGATAAATCTCTTATTTCATTATAGTCTATATCTAATGATTCTAAGTTTATAGCATGTTGTAACCCTTCTAAACTTTCTACTTGTGATACTTTTAGTGAAGTTAGCTTTCTCATTTGTCCAACTGTTATTTCACCTGATATTCCAAGTTCTTTTTGTATACTAGCTTTTAAAAATTCATCTTTTATTTGCACTGTTTCATTTAAATTAACTTCTACTAATGAATCCATAGCTTCTTTTAATTTTTCAATAGCTTTGTCTATTGTTTCTTGATTAGCTGAACTTAAAGCTTCTTTACCAACATTTATTGCATTTTCTAATCTTTCAATAGATTCTTGAGTATAATTATTTAAATTTATATTTTCAGCTTTTGTTAAAACTTCTTCTAATTTAGCTGTATTAAATTTTGCTATATTTCTAAATCTTGCCTCTGCCCAGTCTGCATGATCCCAAGTAATACCATTAGTTGCTGAATCTACTACTAATTTAACTTCATTAGAGTTTCTAACATCTACCATTAAACGTTGTTTTGGTGAATTTGATTTCATAACATCAGTTTCTGCTTTTAATTTACCATCTACATAAACCTTAAATATAACACTTGATGCACTTTGATTTGATACAAATTCATCAAGACCTACCCAAGTATCAAATATATCATATCCTGTTGAATCATATACTATTTCTGAATAAGAATGAGTTCCTATACCCTTTTTAAAAGTATCATAAGTTCCATTTTCATTTAAAAGTTTTATAGGTTGTTGTCTTACTGATTTATCTTTACCTATAGCCCCTGAACCTATTGTTGCTGATTTCCATTCTAAATCAGATACATAAGTTTCTTGATCTGTAATTGCTACTTTTCTTGTAAATTCAGTTGTTAAGTTATCACTGTCTGTTACAGAATATACAACATCAAATATTCCAACTTTTCCTTTTTCATAATCTGTTTTTACATTTATTTTAGAAGTTAAGTTTCCATCTTCATAATCAGTTGCTGTTATTCCTTGAAGTAAATCTACTTCCTCATTTACATTAAATACTGCTAAATCTTTACCTTCTATTACTGGTTTTGAATAATTTTTATATAATTTAGTATCTGCCCAAGATGCAAAATCTCCTACTAAGTTTCCATCTACATCATCAGCAATTAAAGTAAGTTCTTTAACTCCTGTAACATCTAATCTTACATATTCTGCAGGAGTATTTGTTTTTATTACATCAGAAGTATAAACTTCTTTTCCATCAGCAAGTATTCTAAATCTTATTGTTGTACTTCCTAAGTTATAGTTTTTATCTGTTCCCACATATGTTGTAAAATAGTTGTAATTTCCATCTAAATTATATACTATTTTAGCATTTGTTGCAGCACCAATACCTTTATCAAAAGTTTTAACAGTTCCATCTACGTTAAGTTTAATCTTATTAGTTGAGCCAACTGCCATATCTTTAACAACACTTCTCCATCCAGTTGTAGCTGACTCCCAATTCATATCTGATAAATATTTGCTTTGACCATAAACTACTATTGTTCTTTCCTTTGTAGTTATATTTGAATCACTATCAGTTACTGTGTATGTTACTTTGTATGTTCCTACTTTGTTTGGTGAAAATCCACCATCATTTACTACTATATTTGAAGTTATGTTGCCATCTTCTTTATCACTTGCAACTACTCCATCCATTAAATTTAATTCAGTATTTTTCTCAATCATTGTAAATTCTTCAAATGTTAAAGTTGGGAATTTAGCTTTTATTATTTTTTCAGCGTTATCCAATTCAACTTTGAATAATTCATATGCTGGGTGATTTTTAACTTCTTCTCTTAAAGCTTCTAATTTTTCTAAAGTATTATAGCTTTGTGCTACTTCTGTTTTGTTTTCATCTGTAAATAAACCAGCCATTTTATCTGCTAATTTATCTTCTTTATAAAATGCCACTTCACCGAAGCTTGCCCATTCTCCACTTGCTTTTACAAATTTAAACTTCACTCTTCTTGCATTTACTTTGCTCATATTAAATTCAACAGTATCGCTTATTGCTCCAGAATATGAGCCTTGTCCTGCTAAATAGAAATCATCTCCTGATTCACTTTCTGATACATATATTTCAAATTCAGTAGCAAAACCTTTGTTATTTCCGTCACGTCTTGATGCATATGCCATCTTGCTTATTTCTTGAACTTCACCTAAATCAAATATTACTTCATTTTTAAATGAACTATTATTTGGAGAGTTTGTCTCCCAATGAGTATTTATTCTTCCATCTATTGCATTGCCTATTACACTGTTTCCGTAATTTCCTGCATTATTTTTTGCAGATACTATAGGTAATTTAAACTCTTCGTTATATCCTTCTAAATTTGAGAACTGCCCATACTTAGATTTTGTAACTGTATAATCTTCAGATACTGTAACATATATTTTTTTACTTGTTACATTGTTATCTTTATCAGTTACTTTATATACAACTTCAAATTTTCCTATTTTATCTTTTTCAAAACTATTTGATTCAATTTCAATTTTTGATGTTAAATTTCCATCTTCCACATCAATTGCTTCAACACCTTCTCTTGGATTGAAATCTTGTCCAAGTTTTAAGTTTTTATTTTCTGCTATAATTTTTGGTTTAGCATTATTTGTAGTTAATTTTGGATTAGCTATTAGTCCATGGTCTGCTGTATTTCCATTTTGAGCATCAGAAACTTCAATTACAAGCTCTTTAACACCTGATACAGGAACATTTACATAAGCCATGTTGTCATAATATCCTAAAACATCTGTAGATGCTAAAACTTTACCATCTGCTATTATTTTAAATTTGATACTTGAATTATTATTTGGTTGTATTGATGATTGATCAACTCCAAGTAATGCCTCAAATGTATCATATTCTTTATCTGATAAATCATAAGTTATCTTACCATTAGCATGTATTCCAAAACCTTTTTCAAATGTTTTTATATTTCCATTTACTCTACCTTGTATATTAGAGTTTCTTCTTGGAGTCCCCCATGCTGTTGATACAGATTTCCACTCAAAATCTGATAAATAATCATAGTCACTTACTACTTTTACATTTAATATTTTATTAAAAGTTACACCACTATCTTCTACTGTATATTTAACTTGATAGTTTCCATGCTTAGTAGTATCTACATTACTTTCAAATTTAACTTTTGATGTTATGTCACTTCCTGAGTGAGTAAATCCTTTAACATAATCCATAGCATTAAATTCTTCATTTAAATTTAATGTTATAGTTTCTTGTTGAATACTTATGCTTGGTGTTAATGAATTTATTTGTACTTTATCACCTGTTGATAAATTTTTTGCATAAGGTATTACTTCATAATTTATATTTTCATTTGTATTAGTTGCCTCTGAATCTGTATAAGTTCCAGATGTAGTAAACCCTATCACTTTTCCATCTTTCACTATTTCATAACCAAGTAAGTCATCTTTTGCTTCACTAGCAATACTCATGCTTAGTTTTGTTCCAGAATTTGATTTTGATAATGAAACTTCTAAAGAAGTATCTTTGTTTTCAAATCCATTTCCTTCATAATTCATAGCACTAGTATTTAAATACCATATTTTTTGTCCTACATTTGAATATTTCTCTTTTAATCTATTTTTACATTCATCTGATAATTTAAATCCATATTTGTCAAAATAATTACTTAGATTCATACCTATAACTTCTGATGAATATTCAGCAAATAAATCTTGCTTTTCTTGTGTAGTGCTAGGATTAGGTTTTCTCTTTCTATATAATGCTTCTAACTCTGCCCAATAAGTATTTTTCTTTATTTGTAACTGCCAGAACATTCCTAATTTTTCAGAATAATCTAATTCTTCATACGTTTTTAATGATTTCTCTGGTGCTAAATACTTATATAATTTATCGTATTGTACTCTATCATTTAATCCATTTTTTATATAAGCATTGTTTGCCCACATATTATTAGTAACTTCGGCCCACTCTCTTGCATCTATATCCATTTGGTGTCCGGCTTCATGAAGCATTCCCCAAAGTATACTGTTTATACTACTTTCATCAGTTCTTAATACAATTTCTTGTATATGTCTTTGAATACCTATATGATCAGTATATGCATAAGCTGCTCCATAAGGTTGCATTAACCTTACTGCTGTTCTAACATTTGTAGAATCATTATCTGGATCGCTTGTATCATCTTTTAATCCAGCAAAATCAAATGCTTCTTGGAATTTCTTATTCCAAACATCTACACTTTCTTCAACATCTACGTTTTCATTTACATATACTTGATATGCTGCTTTTGCAGTTCCTGTGTATAATACTCTTTTTGTACTGAATTCATATATATCAACTGTATTTTCAGGATCTCTATCTAGCTTTTCTTTATATTCTTTTAATAATTTTAAGAATTTTTCTTTATCATCTCCTGGTTTGAATGATGGGAAGAATTCTCCACCTTCTATACGTACAACTGGGGCTTTTCCTTGTTGTTCAGGTGTATATTTGTTTATTAAATATACTGCTCCACCCTTTGTAGATTTCATACTCCATGAGTCACTATATATTTCAGGTACTGTTATAACATTCATACCCTTTTGTAATTGATACTCTTGTTTCCAGTAACCAAATCTACCTTCTTGCTGAGTAAATGCAATTTTGGGAAGTGGTGCCCCATCTTCTGCATCAACAAAAACTCTAAATACTTGTCCTGGTTTTGCCACTATACCTGTAGATTGTAAGTCTGTACCAAAAGTAGACATTTTTAATTGATTTCTTGCTTTTGCATGTGTATCACCATATTGTGTCAGTGTAAATGTTCTATCTGAATAATCTTTATTACCATTTAAAATTTCTTCATCTATTTCTTTAAGCTTTGTATGAACTGCATATATAGTTGCCTTTTTTTCTTGAAAATTTCCATTTGAATCAATAGATTTATACGATTCTATAGTTGGTAATCCGCCTATTTCTCCTTCTTTAAGAAGATTTCCATCAATAACAACTAATTTAAAATTATTTTTATTAGCTAATTTTTTTGCTAATGCTGTTTTTCCTATTCCACTTTCTCCTACTACTAATGGTACTTCATTAGTTGATAATACTAAGTCAACACTCTTTAATGTATCTATAAAATTCATCGGTATATCTCCTATATCATCTTTCCGAAAAACTATAATTTTCTTGAAAAATATATCTGGCTATGCTATACTACTAGTATAGAAAGATTTGGAGAAAAACATGAAACGCGAGATCTTATTAGAACGGATTGATAAACTCAAACAAGTCATGCCTTGGTACGTATTGGAATATTACCAATCAAAACTGGCCGTTCCATATAGTTTTACGACCTTATACGAATACTTAAAGGAATACGATCGATTTTTTACCTGGGTCTTGGAATCTGGTATATCAGATGCTGACACCATGGCTAATATCCCTTTAGATGTTCTTGAGAACATGACCAAGAAAGACATGGAATCCTTTATTCTTTACTTACGTGAACGTCCTCTGCTCAATGCCAATACAACGAAAAACGGGGTTTCCCAAACAACCATTAACCGTACCCTTTCTGCACTGTCCAGTCTCTATAAATATTTGACCG
>OLQK01002297.1_pt1 | contig 10308 bp, 5 predicted proteins | sample 1672501 | NCBI WGS metagenome assembly OLQK01 (sample SAMEA3136693, study PRJEB25190) | human gut metagenome | biome: human gut; feature: human-associated habitat; material: faeces | place: Austria | collected 2013 | reverse complement strand
TTTCCTCATTGCCAATTCCGGCTCCAGACATAATCTGGAAGTGGACTTTTTCGGAGGCGAGCCGCTTATGAACTGGAAGGTTGTAAAAGACCTGGTAGCATACGGCCGTCAGCAGGAGAAGATCCACAATAAGAAATTCCGCTTTACCCTTACTACTAATGGAGTCCTTCTGAATGATGAAGTAATGGAATTCTGTAATAAAGAAATGGGAAATGTGGTACTTAGCATTGACGGCCGTAAAGAGGTTCACGACTTTATGCGTCCGTTCCGTAAAGGTGCCGGAAGCTATGACCTGATCATGCCGAAATTCCAGAAATTTGCAGAGTCCCGTAATCAGGACAAGTATTATGTGAGAGGAACATTCACTCATCATAATCTTGACTTTTCAAAAGATGTACTTCATCTTGCAGACCTTGGTTTCAAACAGATTTCTGTGGAACCTGTAGTGGCAGACCCGGCAGAGGAATATGCACTTCGTGAGGAAGACCTGCCGAAGATTATGGAAGAATACGACCTTCTTGCCAAAGAAATGATCAAGCGCGAGAAAGAGGGAAAAGGCTTTAATTTCTTCCATTTTATGATCGACCTTACCGGAGGTCCCTGTGTATACAAGAGACTTTCCGGATGCGGAAGCGGAACAGAATATCTGGCCGTAACCCCATGGGGAGATTTTTATCCTTGTCATCAGTTTGTTGGTGAGGAAGAATATCTGATGGGAAATGTGGATGAAGGAATTGTAAGACCTGACATCCAGAAAGAATTCGGATGCTGTAATGTTTACACCAAGCCGGCTTGTAAGGAATGCTTTGCAAGATTTTACTGCAGTGGCGGATGTGCAGCAAACGGATATCATGCCCATAAAGATATCAGAAGCAATTATGAAATCGGATGCGAGCTCCAGAGGAAGCGTGTGGAGTGCGCCATCATGATAAAAGCTGCACTGGCAGAAGACTGATAGCACTTCGCCAGCTGCGAAGATTTCTGTCAGTCCCTGCTTTTGCGAAAAACAAAAAAGAAGGGACAGAACAATGAAAAAATCAAGAGGTATCTTAGTCCTGATCCTGACTGCCATCGTTACCGTGTTCTTCTGCTATACGGCTGCTGTAGGTATTGGACCTACAGGAACCGGTTCCATGAAGAACATTAAGACCGGACTTGATCTGGCAGGTGGTGTCAGCATAACATATCAGGCAAAAGACAGCAACCCAAGCAGTGAAGACATGAAAGATACAGTCTATAAGCTGCAGAAACGTGTTGAGCAGTACAGCACAGAGGCACAGGTATATCAGGAAGGCTCTGACCGTATTAACGTAGAAATTCCCGGTGTAACAGATGCCAATGCCATTCTGGAAGAACTTGGACAGCCAGGTTCCCTTTGCTTTATTACTCAGCAAGACGATGACGGAAACGCAAACTTCCAGGCAGACTCCACCAGTGAGACCGGATATTCTCTTGCAAGAAGCCTTGACGAGATCCGTGCAGCCGGTTCTGTAGTTCTGGAAGGTACTGATGTGGCTGATGCTACAGGTGGTGCAGTTCAGCAGCAGAATTCCAGCAGCAGAGAATATGTGGTTGACCTGACTCTTACAGATGAAGGTAAAACCAAATTTGCTGAAGCAACAGAGGCAAATGTTGGAAAACAGATTGCAATCATTTATGATAACGGCGTTTTAAGTGCTCCACGGGTAAATGAAGCAATCACAGGCGGTAAAGCACAGATCAGTGGTATGGAAAGTGTTGAAAAAGCACAGGAACTTGCTTCCTACATCCGTATCGGTTCCTTAAGTCTTGAGCTTACAGAGCTTCGTTCCAGCGTTGTAGCAGCACAGCTTGGTGAGGAAGCTATTTCTACCAGCCTCATTGCGGGTGTGATCGGTCTGATCATCGTAATTCTGTTCATGATCATTGCTTACCGCGTTCCTGGTGTGGTTGCAGGCTTCTCCCTGATTTTCTACACAGCAACAATTCTGCTTACCTTAAATGCATTTGACATTACCCTTACGCTTCCGGGTATTGCCGGTATCATCCTTGGCATTGGTATGGCAGTAGATGCAAACGTTATTATTTACGCACGTATCCGCGAGGAAATCGGTGCAGGTTCTTCTGTAAGAACTTCCATTAAAGCCGGTTTCTCCAAGGCATTTTCCGCAATTTTTGACGGAAATATCACAACTCTTATTGCAGCATTCGTGCTGATGTGGCTGGGTACAGGTTCTGTTAAAGGATTCGCCTACACACTGGCTCTTGGTATTGTAATTTCCATGTTTACAGCACTGGTATTCTCCAGACTTGTAATCAATGCATTATATGCAGTTGGAGTACGTGATGAGAAATTCTATGGCAAGACAGAAGAGAAGAAAGTTATTAACTTTGTTGGAAAGAGAAGAGTATGCTTTACACTTTCCATTATCCTGATCCTTGCCGGACCGGTGACAATGCTGATCCACAGTGCAGCAGGAAACAAAGCACTGAATTACGGCCTTGAGTTCTCTGGCGGTACTTCTACAAATGTTACCTTTAATGAAGATATGGACATTAAGACCATTGACTCTGAAGTAACACCTGTAGTAGAAGAGGTTACGGGAGACAAAAATGTACAGCCTACCAAGGTTGTAGGAACCAATCAGGTTATCATCAAAACACGTTCCCTTACTCTTGACGAGCGTGAGGCACTGAATAAGGCACTTGTAGACAAATTTGGTGTGGATGAATCCCTGATCCAGGCAGAGAGCATTTCCTCCACTGTCAGCAGTGAGATGAGAAGAGATGCTGTAGTAGCTGTTATTGTTGCTACCATCTTTATGCTTCTTTACATCTGGTTCCGTTTCAAAGATATCCGTTTTGCAAGCAGTGCGGTACTTGCACTTCTCCATGACGTTCTGGTTGTCCTTACATTCTATGCGATTTCCAGAATCTCTGTAGGAAATACTTTTATCGCTTGTATGCTGACCATTGTTGGTTATTCTATCAACGCAACTATCGTTATCTTTGACCGTATCCGTGAGAATCTTCACGGAAGCAAACGTGTGGATGAGCTGGAAGAAATTGTAAACAGAAGTATTACACAGACACTTACCAGAAGTATTTATACTTCTCTTACTACCTTTATCATGGTAGCAGTTCTTTACATCATGGGTGTTTCTTCTATCCGTGAGTTTGCTGCACCTCTGATGGTTGGTATTATCTGTGGTGCATATTCTTCTGTATGCATTACCGGTTCTCTCTGGCTGGTAATGAAGAAAAAACTTGGTGCAGGCCAGGCTCCTGTAAAAGCAGCAGCTACAGCAGCGTCAGTAAAGAGCACAGGATCCAAAACAACTGCAAAAACATCAGCAGCACCTTCTGATCCTGCACAGCCGAAGAAGAAAAACCGTAAGAGAGTTCAGGAGCGTCTTGCAGCACAGGAAGCTGCAAAGAGTGCAGAGAATTCTTCTGATGAGAACGAATAATGAAATAAGAAACTGACCGGTCTTTTTTCAGATTAGTCAGGCAGAGCCTTTTTCAAACAGGCTCTAGGGCAAGCCAGGACAGAGGTCGGAGCTTTATGAAGCTTCGATGTCTGAAACGGCTTGCTTTTTTCTTTTATTAAGTTTAAGATATTTCAAAAAGAAAACAAAAACAGGAGCCAATACATGGAAAAATGGGTAGTAACAGCAAAAAAAGCTGATTTTCAGGAAATCGGTGTCAGATATGGAATTGATCCGGTAATCGCACGTATTATACGAAACCGGGATATAGTAGGAGATGAAGCCATTGATCAGTATCTGAATGGGAAACTTGCCGATATTCCGTCCTGGAAATCATTAAAAGATATAGAAAAAGGAACAGAAATTATTTCAAAAAAGATCCGGGAAGGTGCCAGAATCCGGATTATAGGAGATTATGACATTGATGGAGTGACGGCTACTTATATTTTGCTGAAGGGATTAAAAAGGCTGGGAGCTGATGTTGATACATACATTCCTGACAGGATCACAGACGGATACGGGATTCATGAGCCACTGATTTTAAAAGCAAAAGAAGATGGGATTGATGCAATTGTAACCTGTGATAATGGAATCTCAGCCTCTGCCGAAATCAAAATGGCAAAAGACCTGGGGCTTACTGTAGTTGTAACGGATCATCATGTCCCATTTAAAGATACAGAACAGGGAAGAGTATATATTGTACCAGAAGCAGACGCTGTTATTAATCCCAAGCAGGCAGACTGTTCATATCCAAACAAAAACATCTGCGGTGCAGTAGTTGCCATGAAACTGGTTTTTTCTCTATATGAAAAATTTGAAATTCCAGAAGTGGAAAAAGAAGAATTTTTGGAACCGGCAGCCATAGCCACTGTAGGAGACGTTATGGATCTTCAGGGAGAAAACAGGATTCTGGTTAAAGAAGGTCTTGCCCGTCTTCCCCATACTCAAAATAAAGGGTTAAAGGCACTGATTCGTGCTATCGGGCTGGAGGACAAAGAAATCACATCCTATGATATTGGTTTCAGGCTTGGTCCCTGCATCAATGCAAGTGGAAGAATTGATACAGCCATGCGTTCCCTGGCACTTTTGCAGGCAGAAGACGAAGAAGAGGCTGCACGCCTGGCAGGTGATCTGAAGGCACTGAATGACAGCCGTAAAGCTCTCACTGAAAAAGGAATGGAAGAGGCTTTTGAATTAATAGAGAGCAGTTCCCTGAAAGAGGACAAAGTGCTGGTGGTATTTTTGCCCGAATGTCACGAAAGCCTTGCCGGAATTATTGCCGGGAGAGTACGTGAAAAATATCACAAACCTGCTTTTGTGCTTACAAGAGGGGAACAGATGGTAAAAGGCAGCGGACGTTCTATAGAAGTATATTCCATGTATGAGGAGCTTGTGAAGTGTGACGACCTTCTGGAAGTCTATGGCGGACATCCCATGGCAGCAGGCCTGTCCCTGAAAGAAGAAAATGTGGAACTTTTCCGTCGCAGGCTAAATGAAAACTGTATGCTTACAAAGGAAGACCTAATTGAGAAAATTATCATTGATGTGCCAATGCCAATATCTTATGTAAATGAAAACCTGATCCGCCAGCTGTCCGTTCTGGAACCATTTGGAAAAGGAAATGGAAAGCCTCTTTTTGCACAAAAAAATCTTCGTGTTTTAAAATTGGGAATATATGGAAAGACTTTGAATACAGCTAAGGTGCAGATTATGGATCCTTCAGGTACAGTGATGGATGGAATGTACTGGGGGGATGTAAAGACTTTTGCAGATTTCGCAAGAGCCCATGATACCATATCTGTTACTTATTATCCCAGAATCAATTCCTATATGGGCAGAGAATCTTTGCAAATTGTCATACAAAACTATTGTGCATGACCTAATAATCATGTAAAACCACGAAAAATGGAGTATTTACAGGGAGTGTGTCGGTTTTACATTGATTCTGAATTTAAAAAGTGTTATACTAAAAAATATATGATGCCAGGGGTGGCTGCTGCTTTCCCTGCCATATTCATGAATCTGAGGAGGCTACTATGAAAAAAATAGAGGAATACGTAAGAAGCATACCGGATTTTCCGGAACCGGGAATTATTTTCAGAGATGTTACAAGCATTCTCCAGGACGCAGACGGACTGAAGCTTGCAATCGATTCCATGCAGGACTGCCTGAAGGATGTGGACGTTGATGTAATCGTAGGAACAGAGTCAAGAGGATTTATTTTTGGTATGCCTATTGCCTATAATCTTCATAAGCCTTTTGTTCCGGTACGTAAGAAGGGTAAACTTCCATGTGAAACTGTTTCTGCAAGCTATGATCTTGAATATGGCAAGGCAGAAATCGAGATTCACAAGGACGCCATTAAGCCTGGACAGAAAGTTGTCATCATTGATGACCTGATTGCTACCGGTGGTACAGTAGAGGCAGCAGCAGGACTTATTGAACAGCTTGGAGGAGAAGTTGTCAAGATCGTATTCCTTATGGAACTTGCCGGCCTTGAGGGACGCAAGAAGCTTGAGAAATATGATGTTGCTTCTGTAATCCGCTACGAAGGCAAATAAATGTGTGTCTGTTTCGCCAGATGTCAGTTACGGACATGCGGCAAATACTGACGCAGATAGTATGAAAACAGGCAGGTGTAGATTATGGCTGATGTTATTGCCAAAAAGGGTGAGGCACCGCAGGTGTCCAAGGAAGATCTGGAGAAGCTGGAATCTGTTAAGAAGGCAGATGCAGCTGTGAAATCCATGCACGACTTCACAAGCCCTGAAGTATTATATGATGAGCTGATTGCCAGCATAAGAAAATATCATCCTTCTACGGATATCACACTGATCCAGAAGGCATATGAGACTGCACGGGAAGCCCATAAGGACCAGAAAAGGAAGTCTGGAGAGCCTTATATTATTCATCCTTTATGTGTAGCCATTATTCTGGCTGATCTGGAACTGGATAAAGAGACGATCGTTGCCGGTCTTTTGCATGATGCGGTAGAAGATACCTGGATGACATGCGAAGAGATCACGAAAGAGTTTGGACCGGAGGTAGCCCTCCTGGTAGATGGCGTAACGAAGATCGGTCAGCTGTCCTATTCCAAGGACAAGGTAGAAATGCAGGCAGAGAGCCTTCGTAAAATGTTCCTTGCCATGGCAAAGGATATCCGTGTCATTCTGATCAAGCTGGCGGACCGTCTCCACAATATGCGGACGTTACAGTATATGACTCCTGCGAAGCAGAAGGAAAAAGCAAGAGAGACGATGGATATTTATGCTCCCATTGCACAGCGTCTTGGTATTTCAAAGATCAAGGTGGAGCTGGACGATCTTTCTTTGAAATATCTGAAGCCGGATGTATATTATGATCTGGTGGAGAAGGTAGCCCTCCGCAAAAGTGTCCGCGAGGAGTTTGTTGGAAACATCGTCAAGACTGTGAACCAGCATATGGTGGAAGCTGGTATCAAGGCACAGGTAGACGGCCGTGTGAAGCACTTCTTCAGCATTTATAAGAAGATGGTGAACCAGAACAAGACCATTGACCAGATTTATGATCTTTTTGCAGTGCGTATTCTGGTAGATACAGTGAAAGACTGTTACGCTGCTCTGGGCGTGATTCATGAGATGTACAAGCCGATTCCAGGACGATTCAAAGATTATATAGCTATGCCGAAACCTAATATGTATCAGTCTTTGCACACTACACTGATCGGACCTAACGGCCAGCCTTTTGAAATCCAGATCAGAACCTTTGAAATGCATAAGACAGCAGAATATGGTATTGCGGCACACTGGAAATACAAAGAGGCTTCTGACGGCAAGACCTCCACAGGAAACCGTGAAGAAGAGAAGCTGAACTGGCTGCGTCAGATTCTGGAATGGCAGAGAGACATGTCTGATAATAAGGAATTTATGAGCCTTCTGAAAAATGACCTGGATCTTTTTGCTGACAGTGTATACTGCTTTACACCACAGGGAGATGTAAAGACACTTCCCAATGGTTCCACTCCTATTGATTTTGCATACAGTGTACATAGTGCTGTAGGAAATAAAATGGTAGGTGCCCGTGTAAATGGCAAGCTGGTTCCTATTGAATACCGGATCCAAAATGGTGACCGTATTGAGATCATTACCTCACAGAATTCACAGGGACCAAGCCGTGACTGGCTGAAAGTGGTAAAGAGCACACAGGCTAAGAACAAGATCAATCAGTGGTTTAAGAAGGAATTAAAAGAAGACAATATCCTCAAAGGTAAGGAAATGCTGGCACAGTATGCCAAGAGTAAGGGCTTTAAATTTGCCAACTATACCAAGTCCCAGTATCTGGATACTGTTATGCGTAAGTATGGTTTCCGCGACTGGGAGTCCGTTCTGGCAGCAATCGGTCATGGCGGTCTGAAAGAGGGACAGGTCTTTAACAAGCTTGTAGAAGCTTACGATAAAGAAAACAAAAAGAATCTCACTGATGAGGAAGTCCTGGAAGCAGCTGCAGCGGAGAATCAGGATAAGAAGCATCATATTAAGAGTAAAAGCGGTATTGTTGTCCGTGGAATCCATGATGTTGCAGTGCGTTTTTCGAAATGCTGCAATCCTATTCCAGGAGACGAGATCGTAGGGTATGTTACCAGAGGCAGAGGTGTTACCATTCACAGAACAGATTGCGTGAATGTAATGAATATGTCCGAGATGGACAGAAGACGTCTTCTGGAAGCAGAATGGCAGGAACCGGAGACAAAGCAGGATGAGCATTACATGGCAGAAATCAATGTATATGCAAACAACCGCACAGGTCTTCTTGTAGATATTTCCAAGATTTTTACAGAGCGTAAAATCGATATCCGAAATATTAACTGCCGTACCAACAAGCAGGAAAAAGCAACAATTTCCGTAAGCTTTAATGTAAGCTGTAAGGAGGAGCTGAATTCTCTTATTGAGAAGATCCGCCAGCTTGAGAGTGTAATAGATGTAGAGAGAACCACCGGCTGACAAAAGTGCAGCATGAGAAGCATATACCACGAAAGGAATAAATATGGGAAAACTTGAATTACAGCAGTGCATTCTTGGTCCTGTATACACCAATTGTTATTTTATAAAGAATAAAGAAACAGGGGAGATGCTGATTATTGATCCGGCAGATGCCCCGAAAAAAATCTTTCAGAAAGTGGAAGATATGAATGGAAAGCCAGTAGCAATCCTTCTCACACATGGTCATTTTGATCATATTATGGCTGTGGAGGCTGTGAAAGAACAGTATCACATACCAGTGTATGCCTGTCGCCAGGAAGAAGAAATGCTCCGGGAGCCTTCTGTGAATATGACAGACCGCATGAGAAAGCCCTGCTCCATTGTGCCAGATGTATTTCTGGACGATCTGCAGGTGTTTGAAGCGGCAGGATTTTCTGTACAGATGCTCCATACTCCAGGACATACGAAGGGAAGCTGCTGCTATTATTTCAAAGATGAGGGTGTTTTGTTCAGCGGTGATACCCTGTTCTGTGGGTCTGTAGGAAGAACAGACTTCCCGGGAGGAAGCGCATCCCAGATCCGGGAGAGCCTGCATAAGCTCCTTGGCGCATTGCCGGATGATACCGATGTGTATCCGGGACATGATACATCTACAACAATCGGTTATGAAAAGAGGTACAATCCATTTGTGTAAAATAGGAATCCTGCTGCTTGACAGGGATTTCGAGCATGATATATACGAACTTATAAAAGCGTTTTATCCGGAAGGAGATATCCACAGCCTCTACGAGAAAGACGAAGAGGCATACGATATCTTCTTTACTGTGAAAAGAGAAAATGATAATTTTGTTATAAATTATCAGTCAGAAGAAAGAAAAGCAGCGGCGAGTGCAGCTGTAATCAGGGGCATTGACCACAAATCCCAGTCTGGGGAACAGGAAGAAATTTCCATAGAGGAAAATAATACAGTCCCAGATGCCCATGAACTGCGTAAGGCAAATAAGGACAGCCTGAAATATGCTTTATATAACCTTCTGGTAAAGGTTACAGGAAGGACTCTCCCCTGGGGAAATCTTACAGGAATCCGTCCGGCCAAGCTTGCCATGGGGATGATCGAGAGCGGTATGAAAAATACACAGATCGCCCAGGAAATGAGAGATCATTATCTGGTAAGCGCCAAGAAAACAGCTCTTGCCATCACCATAGCAAACAGGGAACGGGCGATTTTGCAGGATATTGATTATGAGCATGGCTACAGTCTCTATGTGGGAATTCCGTTTTGTCCAAGTATCTGTCTGTACTGTTCATTTAGTTCCTATCCTTTGAAAATCTGGCAGAAACGTGTGGATGAATATCTGGATGCTTTATGTCTGGAAATTCGTGAAACAGCAAAAATGATGAAAAACTATAAGCTGGATACCATCTATATCGGAGGCGGTACACCTACCACACTGGAACCGGACCAGCTTAGAAGACTTCTGAATCAGCTGGGAGAATCCTTTGGCTTTGACGGACTTCTGGAATTTACCATTGAGGCAGGAAGACCGGATAGTATTACAAGAGAAAAATTAGAAGCCATCCGGGAATTTCCGGTTACCAGGATTTCGGTGAACCCACAAACCATGAACCAGGAGACTCTGGAAATTATTGGAAGACGTCATACAGTGGCGCAGACAATTGAGGCTTTCCATCTTGCCAGAGAACTGGATTATAACAATATTAACATGGATCTGATTGTGGGACTGCCTGGAGAGGATATTTCCATGGTAAAAAACACATTAGAGAAAGTAAAAAAACTTTCACCGGACAGTCTTACCGTTCACTCCCTTGCAGTGAAGCGTGCAGCCCGTCTGAATATGTTTAAGGACAAATATCAGGAGATG
>OLQK01002296.1_pt1 | contig 10314 bp, 8 predicted proteins | sample 1672501 | NCBI WGS metagenome assembly OLQK01 (sample SAMEA3136693, study PRJEB25190) | human gut metagenome | biome: human gut; feature: human-associated habitat; material: faeces | place: Austria | collected 2013 | reverse complement strand
AATTATAAATTTATATAAATAATTAATTAATCTAAATTCTTAGTATCAATCCAAGACATCATTTCTCTTAACTCTTTACCAACCTTTTCAATTGGGTGTTCTGCTTCCATTCTTCTCATTGCATTAAATTGAGGTCTTCCTACTTGATTTTCCATTAACCAGTTTCTAGCAAATGTACCATCTTGAATTTCAGTTAATACTTTCTTCATTTCCTTCTTTGTTTCATCAGTAACTATTCTGCTACCAGTTACATAATCACCATATTCAGCAGTATCTGAAATAGAATATCTCATTGCAGCCATACCACCTTGATACATTAAATCAACAATAAGTTTCATTTCATGTAAACATTCAAAATAAGCATTTTCAGGAGCATACCCTGCTTCTACTAAAGTTTCAAAGCCAGCCTTTATAAGTGCAGTAACTCCACCACAAAGAACAGCTTGTTCACCAAATAAATCTGTTTCAGTTTCATCCTTAAAAGTAGTTTCTAATACACCTGCTCTAGCTCCACCAATACCATTAGAATAAGCTAATGCAACTTCTTTAGCATTTCCAGTATAATCTTGTTGAACCGCTATTAAGCAAGGAACTCCTGAACCTTCTGTATAAGTTCTTCTTACCATGTGTCCTGGTCCCTTTGGTGCAACCATAAATACATCAACATTAGCTGGTGGAACAATTTGTCCATAATGAATGTTAAACCCATGAGCAAATGCTAAAGCATTTCCCTCTTCTAAATATGGAGCTATTTCTTCCTTATATAATTTAGCTTGCTTTTCATCTGGTACTAAAACCATAACTACATCTGCAGACTTAACTGCATTTGCAACTGTAGTAACTTCTAAGCCAGCTTCCTTAACCTTATCCCAAGACTTACTGCCTTCATATAATCCAACAACTACATCAACTCCACTTTCATGAAGATTTAATGCATGTGCATGTCCTTGGCTACCATAACCAATAACTGCAACCTTTTTCCCTTTTAATAACCCTAAATTTGTGTCCTTTTCATAAAACATTTTTGCCATATTTAATACCCCCGACTTATTTATTTTTTATCTATAAAAATTTACTACCATTCATATTTTGATAGAAATTTAAATTAACTATTTAATTGCTGTTTTTTTATTTTCCTTCTAAATCTTCTTCATTAATAATTTGATGAATTGGTGCCCCTGGAGCAACCATTGGAAATACCTTCTTATCACTATCAATTTTATAATCTATTATTACTGGCCTATTTACAGATAAAGCTTCCTTTAATACGCCATCAAGTTCATCTCTTTTTTCTACTCTAAATCCAACTCCTCCAAAAGCTTCTGCAAGCTTAACAAAATCAGTTGCCCTATCTAATGTAGTTTGAGAATATCTTGCTTCATAAAATAAACTTTGCCACTGTCTAACCATACCCAATGCATTATTATTCATAACAATAATTTTAATTGGAATATTATACTTAACAGCTGTTGCAAATTCATTGCAGTTCATTCCAAAGCTTCCATCACCAGCAATATTAAATACAGTTTTATTTGGACTAGCAACTTTTACTCCAATTGCTGCTCCTAATCCAAATCCCATAGTTCCAAGACCACCTGATGAAATTAATGTTCTTGGAGTTTTAAAATTAAAATATTGTGCTGTCCACATTTGATGCTGTCCAACTTCTGTTGTCATGACAAAACTGCCATCATCTAAAGAACTAAGCTTTTCAAATAAAAATCTAGGTGTTAATTGTTCACCATCATCACTATTATTTTTAGTAATAGATAAAAGCTTTAATTCTTCCACAGTTTTTAACCAATTTTCATTTCTTTTTTCATTTATTAATGGCATTAATTTTTGTAATGCAACTTTAATATCTCCAATAATAAATGAATCGACCCTTACATTCTTATTAATTTCTGCTGGATCAACATCTATTTGAATAATTTTAGCATTATTTATAAATTCCTTATCACTAATTACCCTATCACTAAATCTTGCCCCAAGAGCAATTATTAAATCACATTTAGTTGCTAAAATATTTGATGCATTACTTCCATGCATTCCTATCATTCCTGTATTTAATCTATGTTCTGAAGGAATTGCACCTCTACACATTAATGTTGTTGCAACTGGTGCATTTATCTTTTCTGCAAAATTAATTAATTCTTCAGTAGCATCTGAGTTTATAACTCCTCCCCCTGCATAAATAAGAGGTTTTTCTGAATCATTAATATACTTAGCTGCCTCATTTAATGAAGTAACAGTAATATGCTTACTTTTTGGCTCAACTGGTAATGGACTTAATCCCTTATATTCCGTCTTATCAGATGTTATATCCTTTGGAATATCTATTAATACCGGTCCTGGCCTTCCTTCCTTTGCAATATAAAATGCCTTTCTAATAGTTTCTTCTAAATTATTAATATCCTTAACAATAAAATTGTGTTTTGTAATTGGCATTGTTATTCCTGTAATATCAACCTCTTGGAAACTGTCCCTTCCAAGCAAACTCTTTTGGACATTTCCTGTTATTGCAACTAAAGGAACTGAATCCATATATGCCGTTGCAATACCAGTTACAAGGTTTGTTGCACCTGGTCCAGATGTTGCAATACATACTCCAACCTTACCTGAAGATCTTGCATATCCATCTGCTGCATGTGCTGCTCCCTGCTCATGGCAAGTTAAATAATGCTTTATTTGCTCTTTATATTTGTATAAATAATCATATATATTTAAAACAGCCCCCCCAGGATATCCAAAAACAGTATCAACACCCTGATTTAATAAAGACTTAACAAGAATTTCAGCACCTGTCAGTAACATTTAAAACACCCCCATTTTTAGTGACAAGCTTATTCAGTGACAAGCTTATTCAGTGACAAGTGAAAAGTGGCAAGTGGCAAGTTTAAAGCTTAACTTTTATTAACCACTAATATTGTCATTATATTTTTTAAACTTATTTATGTAGTGGAAAGTTTAAAGTTTATTCTTTATTTACCACTAACATTATCATTGTCTATTTTTAAGTTTATAATTTCTTCTTTGTTGTTTTTATAATTGAATTTAATATTTTAGATATCTCTCTACATTTATTTAAAATTTCATTTCCTAAATCATTTTCTATAAATCCCGTTTCAATTAACAATAAAATCCAATATTCCGTTTCATCAGCTTCCTTTAATGCTATATACATTTTAGCTAAAAAATCTTTTTTACTTTGTCCTCGTAATCCTTCTTTAACATTTGCTCCTATACTAGTTCCTGATCTTAATATCTGATTTAATAAAACATAATTTTTATTATTAGTCGATAACTTCTTATATAAATCAACTATATCAATGGCAAAATCGAAAGATTTATCTGCAATAATACTATTTGTCAAAATACACCTCCAAAATATAATAATATTTAAATTATCACCATATCTTATAAGCATATTCACTAAAACAATATATATTTTTAGAAACTCCCCAAAGAGACTTATCTAGTTGCAAGTGACAAGTGGCAAGTTTAGGTATAAATTCAGCTTAGGCTGAATTTAATAAATATATTTTTAGAAACTCCCCAAGGAGTTTCCTCCTTAACTTGTCACTTGAAACTTGTCACTCGAAACTTGAAACTTGAAACTTGTCACTTGAAACTTGTCACTTGAAACTTGTCACTTAACTATCCACTACCTAAACACTGCTCCACTACTTGCAGAGCTTACTAACCTAGCATATCTTGATAAATAGCCTTCTTTAACCTTTGGTTCAAATGGCTTTAAATTTTCTTTACGCTTAGCTAATTCCTCATCTGTTACAAGTAAATCTAAATTTCCATTTGAAATATCAATAGAAATAATATCTCCATCTTGTACTAAAGCAATATTTCCACCATCAGCTGCTTCTGGAGAAACATGTCCTATTGCTGCTCCTTTAGTTGCCCCACTAAATCTTCCATCAGTAATAAGTGCAACGCATGAATCAAGTCCCATTCCACAAATTGCAGAAGTTGGTGATAACATTTCTCTCATTCCTGGCCCACCCTTTGGACCCTCATATCTAATAACTACAACATCACCTTTTACAATTTTCTTTCCTAAAATAGCTTCTATAGCTTCTTCCTCAGAATCAAAAACCTTAGCTGGTCCTTTATGTGTAAGCATTTCCTTTAAAACTGCTGATCTTTTAACAACTGCGCCATCTGGAGCTAAATTTCCTTTTAATATTGCTATACCACCAGTTTGGCTATATGGTTCTTCTATATGTTTTATTACTGAATAATCTAAAACCTTAGCATCTTTAATATTTTCCTCAACAGTTTTACCAGTTGCAGTAATACAATTTAAATTTAATAAATTCTTTTTATTTAATTCACTCATTACAGCTTTAATTCCACCAGCTGCATATAAATCTTCAATATGTGTATCAGATGCTGGTGCTAATTTACAAAGATTTGGCACCTTAGCTGACATTTCATTTATAATATCAAGATTCATTGGAATTTTAGCCTCATTTGCAATAGCAGTTAAATGAAGAACACTATTTGTTGAACATCCAAGTGCCATATCTACTGTTAATGCATTTTTAATAGAATCCTTTGTTACTATATCTCTTGGCTTAATATCTTTTTCTAATAAATTCATTACAGCCATACCTGCATATTTAGCAAGTCTTATTCTTTCAGAATAAACAGCAGGAATTGTCCCATTACCAGGTAATGCTAAACCTAAAACTTCACATAAGCAATTCATAGAATTTGCTGTAAACATCCCTGAACATGAACCACATGTAGGACATGCCTTTTCTTCTAATTCTGCTAAATCAGATTCAAGCATTAAGCCACTTTCAACTGATCCAACTGCTTCAAACATTGTTGATAAAGATACTTCCTTACCTTTAAATTTCCCTGCTAACATAGGTCCACCACTAACCATTACTGATGGAACATTTACTCTTAATGCCGCCATAACCATACCTGGAACTATCTTGTCACAGTTTGGTATAAATACTAAAGCATCAAAAGCATGAGCATTTGCCATACATTCAACAGAATCAGCAATTAGTTCCCTTGTTACAAGTGAATATTTCATTCCTTTATGTCCCATTGCAATTCCATCACATACACCTATAGTTGGAAATACTAATGGAGTTCCTCCTGCCATTAATACTCCCTTTTTAACAGCTTCAACAATCTTATCTAAGTTAATATGTCCAGGAATTATATCATTTTGAGATGTTACAATTCCTATTAAAGGCTTATTTATTTCTTCATCAGTTAATCCTGATGCTTTAAACAAAGCTCTATGAGGAGCCTTTGCAACTCCCTTCTTAACTACATCACTTCTCATTTATATCACCCCTACAATTAGTGACAAGTAACAAGTAATAAGTTAAAAAACTTTATAAAATACATAATTTTAAATTAACTAAATTTACTTATAAAACTTGAGATTTAAAACTTTTTACTTTTAACTCACAATTTATCAATCATAACTTGCTAAACTTGTCACTTAAAACTTGTAATTTACTAAATTTTTTCTACAACAAGTTGTCCCATTTCTTTTGTTCCAACAAGTGTAGTTCCTTTACTTTTTATATCTCCAGTTCTATACCCTTCTTCTAATACTTTAATTACTGCATCTTCAATATCCCTTGCTTCTTGTTCTAAATTAAAGCTATATCTTAACATCATTGCAGTTGAAAGAATTGTTGCTAATGGATTGGCTATTCCTTTTCCTGCAATATCAGGAGCTGAGCCATGAATTGGCTCATACATGCCTAATGTACCTTCTCCTAATGATGCTGAAGGAAGCATTCCTATTGAACCAGTAATCATTGAAGCTTCATCAGATAAAATATCACCAAACATATTTGAAGTAACAATTACATCAAATTGTTTAGGATCTCTTACTAATTGCATTGATGCATTGTCAATATATAAATGATTTACTTCAACTTCAGGATATTCTTTAGACATTTCCTCAACAACACTTCTCCATAATCTTGAACTCTCCAATATATTAGCCTTATCAACACTAGTTAATTTTTTATTTCTCTTCATTGCTGTTTCAAAACCAATTTTAACTATTCTTTTAATTTCATTTATGTTATATCTTTCTGTATCATAAGCAGAAATAACTCTATCAACTACTTCCCTACCTCTTTCACCAAAGTAAATTCCTCCAGTAAGTTCTCTTACAACACAAATATCTATTCCATCACCAATTATGCTGTCTTTTAATGGAGATGCCTCCTTTAATGGTTTATATAAAAGAGCTGGTCTTAAATTACAATATAAATTTAATCCACCTCTTAATCCTAATAATGCTTGTTCTGGCCTTATCTTTGCATTAGGATTATCCCACTTAATACCTCCAACTGCTCCTAAAAGAACAGCATCACTTTCTTTACATCTTTCTAAAGTTTTTTCTGGAAGTGGCGTTCCCATAGAATCTATTGCACAACCTCCTGCTTGTAAAAATTCAAATTCAAATGTATGATTATACTTTTCCCCAATCTTATTTAAAACCTTTATTGATTCGTCTATAACCTCTGGACCTATTCCATCACCTGGTATAACTGCTATATTATAATTCATATTTATAACCCCCCGTTTTTTCAGTTTCAAGTTACAAGTTACAAGTGACAAGTTCTCTTTCAGTTTCAAGTTATAAATTACAAGTTTAGGTGTAAATTCATCTTAACCTGAATTTAATAAATATATTTTTCAGAAACTCCCCAAGGAGTTTCCTCCTCAACTTGCCACTTGCCACTTTCCACTTGTCACTTACCAATCTCCTAGCTACCCCTTGTTCCTAATGTATCCTATAAGCCCATTATTATTTATTATATTTTGCATAAATTCTGGAAAGGCTTCTCCTTGATACTGCTCATTTTTAGTTAAATTTTTAATTAATCCTGTATCAAAATTAACTTCTAATTCATCATTAGCATCAATATTCTTAACTGCTTCATCACATTCTAAAATTGGCAATCCAATATTAATTGCATTTCTGTAAAAAATTCTTGCAAATGTGGATGCTATAACACAACTAATTCCACTTTCTTTTATTGCTATTGGTGCATGCTCTCTAGATGAACCACATCCAAAGTTTTTATTTGCAACAATTATATCGCCCTTCTTAACCTTCTTAGAAAAATTTAAATCTATATCTTCCATACAATGACTTGCTAATTCCTTTGGATCTGATGTATTTAGATATCTTGCTGGTATTATTACATCTGTATCTACATTATCCCCATATTTAAAAACTTTTCCTGTTACTTCCATATTTACCCCCTTAAAGTGTTTCTGGATTAGTTATTTTTCCTGTTATTGCTGAAGCTGCTGCAACCGCTGGACTAGATAAATAAACTTCTGACTCAACATGCCCCATTCTTCCAACAAAATTTCTATTTGTTGTTGAAATTGCTCTTTCACCTTTAGCTAATATCCCCATATGTCCACCTAAACATGGCCCACAAGTTGGAGTTGAAACAACTGCACCTGCTTCTATTAAATCTCTTATTATTCCTTCTTCTAATGCTTGTAAATAAATCCTTTGAGTTCCTGGAAATACTAAACATCTAACTTTTTTATTTACCTTTTTTCCCTTAAGAATATCTCTTGCCACTCTTAAGTCTGAAATTCTTCCATTTGTGCAAGAACCTATAACAGCTTGATCAATTTCTACATCTCCAACTTCATCAATTGTTCTTGTATTATCAGGTAAGTGTGGAAATGATACTGTTGGTCTTAAAGAAGATAGGTCTATTTCATAAACTTCATCATATTCTGCATCTTCATCAGCTTCATATACTCTCCATTCCTTCTTACCATGTTCCTTTAAATACTCAATAGTTTTTTCATCAACTGGGAAAATTCCATTTTTTCCACCTGCTTCAATAGCCATATTTGCCATTGTAAATCTATCATCCACTGATAAATAATTTAATCCATCTCCTACAAATTCCATAGATTTATATAATGCTCCATCAACACCAATCATTCCTATGATATGAAGGATTATATCCTTACCACTTACCCATTTTGCTGGTTTTCCTTTTAATACAAACTTTAATGCTGAAGGAACCTTAAACCAACATTTACCTGTTGCCATTCCAGCAGCCATATCTGTAGAACCTATTCCTGTTGAAAAAGCTCCTAATGCCCCATATGTGCAAGTATGAGAATCAGCTCCTATAACAACATCCCCAGCAACCACTAATCCTTTTTCTGGTAATAAACAATGCTCAATTCCCATTTCTCCAATTTCAAAAAAGTTAACTATTTCTTTTTCTCTTGAGAACTCCCTAATAAACTTGCATTGCTCTGCTGCCTTTATATCCTTATTTGGAGTAAAATGATCTGGTACTATTGCTATCTTTTCCTTATCAAATACATCTTTAACTCCAAACTTTTCAAATTCTTTCACTGCAACTGGTGAGGTAATATCATTCCCCAATACTAAATCTAAATTTGCTTCAATTAATTGTCCTGCCTTCACACTTTCTAAACCAGCATGAGCAGCTAATATTTTTTGAGTCATTGTCATTGCCATAAAAATTTCCCCCTTTAAAAATACGCTTTTGCTTTTCTTTCAATATCCTTTATAAGTTTATATTCCATTGAATCTACTAAAGCAATCCAACTTGCCTGAATCACATCTTTAGACACTCCAACGGTACTCCAACTTTCATTTCCATCAGTACTTTCAATCAACACTCTAACCTTTGCCCCTGTTGTACTTTCAGAATCTAAAACCCTAACTTTATAATCAACAAGCTTTACACTTTTAAGTTCTGGATAAAAAACTTCTAACGCTTTTCTTAATGCTTTATCCAATGCATTTACTGGGCCATCTCCTTCTGCTGCCGTCATTTCTCTTTTTCCATCAACTGTTATATTTATTAAAGCTGTTGAAGTAAAATCATCATTATTCCATGGATTTTCACCTATAGTCTTAAAATGATTTAATTTAAAAAACGGCTTGTACTTTCCAATTGTTTTTCTTATTAAAAGCTCTACAGTTCCTTCTGCTCCCTCAAATTGATAACCTTCATACTCTAATTCTTTTAACCTTTTAGTTACCCTTTTTACTTCATCTCCATCCTTTTTAACATTAGGAAAAATCTTGTGAATTTCTTGTAAAACTGTACTTTTTCCACTTACTTCTGATAATAAAAATCTTCTTTTATTTCCAACCACCTCTGGTTTTATATGCTCATAAGACTCTGGTATTTTACAAATTGCATCTATATGCATACCTCCCTTATGTGCAAATGCTGATTTACCAATATAAGGAGTTGAATCTTCCAACTGAATATTAGATATTTCTGCAATATGCCTTGCCTTTGAAGTTAAATCTTGCAAATGTTCATTTACCCTTAATTTACATCCCATTTTCAAAGCTATAGTTGGAATTAGTGTACTTAAATTTGTATTTCCACACCTTTCACCAACACCAATAAACGTACCTTGAATATGTATTGCACCTGCCTCTACTGCCATAATTGAATTTGCAACAGCCATTCCTATATCATTATGACAATGTATTCCTATAATATTTCCAAACCTATTAACTACTTCACTTGTTATTTCAAATATTTCATTTGGCAAAGTCCCACCATTTGTATCACATAAAACCAACCTACTTGCTCCAGCATCCTTAGCAACTTTTAAAGTCATTATAGAATACTCTTTATTTTCCTTATATCCATCAAAAAAATGTTCTGCATCAAAAATTACTTTTTTGTTTTTTTGAACTAAATATTCTATTGTATCTCTTATCATCTCTAAATTTTCATCTAATGTTGTTTTTAATATATCTGTAACTTGAAATCCCCATGACTTTCCAAATATAGATACAACATCAGTTTCTGCTGCTAATAGGCTTTTTATATTTATATCTTCATTAATATTTGAATTTGGTTTTCTTGTTGAACCAAAAGCAACTATTTGAGAATTTTTAAGTTTTATATCTTTTATAACCTTAAAGAATTCCATATCCTTAGGATTAGATCCTGGATTGCCAGCTTCTATATAATCAATGCCCATCTCATCTAATATCTTCACTATCTTTGTTTTATCCTCTAATGAAAATGATATTCCTTGCCCTTGAGCACCATCCCTTAAAGTAGAATCAAAAATTTCAATATTTTTATTCAAATTAACCCCCCTTTTTTCAGTTTCAAGTTGCAAGTTACAATTGACAAGTTCTCTTTCAGTTTCAAGTTACAAATTATAAGTTTAGGTGTAAATTCATCTTAAGTTACAAATTACAAGTTTAGATGTAAATTCATCTTAACCTGAATTTAATAAATATATTTTTCAGAAACT
>OLQK01002294.1_pt1 | contig 10355 bp, 6 predicted proteins | sample 1672501 | NCBI WGS metagenome assembly OLQK01 (sample SAMEA3136693, study PRJEB25190) | human gut metagenome | biome: human gut; feature: human-associated habitat; material: faeces | place: Austria | collected 2013 | reverse complement strand
CATTGCGTGAATTGGTGGAAAGACATGGAATTGAAGGCGAACAGATTACAGACGTAATTATCGCCTCTGTAGTTCCGGATATCATGCATTCTTTAGGAAGCGCAATTATTAAATATTTTGGCGTAAAACCGATGGTCGTTTCAGCAGGAATTAAGACCGGAATCCGTATCGTTACAGAGAATCCGAGACAGGTAGGGGCTGATCGTATCGTGGATGCGGTTGCAGCATATACATTATTTGGAGGACCTGTTATTGTTGTAGATTTTGGAACAGCGACAACGTATGATATTGTCGGAGCAGATGGCACATTTGAAGCAGGTGTGATTGCTCCGGGAATCCGCACTTCCGCGCAGGCATTGTGGGGTGAGGCAGATATGCTGCCGGCGATCGAGATTAAGAAACCGGCATCTATTTTGGCGAAAGAGACGATTTCGGCAATGCAGGGCGGTCTGGTCTACGGACAGATCGGACAGACAGAATATATCATCAATCAGTTGAAAAAAGAGTCTGGTTATGAGAATGCAAAAGTCGTTGCGACCGGAGGACTTGGAAAAATCATTGCTGCAGAGACAGATACGATTGATGTGTATGATCCTCAGCTGACTTTAAAAGGACTTCATATTATTTATCAAAAGAACAGGAAACGTTAAGCATGAAGATTGGAGAAGTAAAGCTTGAAAATCCATATATCCTCGCACCAATGGCGGGGGTTACAGACCTGCCCTTCCGTTTGCTCTGCAAAGAGCAGGGGGCAGGGCTTTTATGTATGGAGATGATCAGTGCAAAAGCACTGCAATATAAGAATAAAAATACAAAGACTTTATTGGCGATTCATCCGGAAGAATATCCGGTTTCATTGCAACTGTTCGGATCGGAGCCGGATATCATCAGTGAGATCGCGAAAATGATTGAACCACTTCCATTTCAGATCCTGGATATCAATATGGGCTGCCCGGTACCGAAGATCGTGAAGAACGGAGAAGGTTCTGCACTTATGTTAAGACCGGAGCTTGTCTATGAGATTGTGTCAAAGACGGCAAAAGCAATAAAGAAACCTGTGACAGTGAAGATCAGAAAAGGATTTGACGATGCGCATATTAATGCAGTGGAGATTGCAAAAGTTGCAGAAGAAGCAGGAGCAAAAGCAGTAGCCGTACATGGAAGAACAAGAGAGCAGTATTATTCCGGAATAGCAGACTGGGATATTATAAGACAGGTTAAAGCAGCAGTGTCTATTCCGGTTATCGGAAACGGTGATGTGACAACCGGAGAGCAGGCAATCCGGATGCGGGAAGAAACCGGCTGTGATGGCGTAATGATCGGACGAGGCGCCCAGGGAAATCCATGGATTTTCAGAGAACTTCTGGAATACGAAAAGACTGGAAAACTGCCGGAACGTCCTTCGCCGGAAGTGATTCGCGAGACAATGCTAAGACATGCGAGACTTCAGATGGAGTACAAGGGTGACTTTATCGGTATCCGCGAGATGCGAAAACACGTTGCTTGGTATACGAAAGGAATGAAAGGCTCATCCAAATTAAGAGATGAAATCAACCGGACAGAATCTTACGAAGAATTGGAAGCACTTCTTTATGAGAAGATCAAATAACGATAGCTACTTTATTACACCGCATTGATAGTGTGGTAAATATATACAAAAATCCTCCTGAAAATTATTGCTTTTCGAAGCGATTGTTTAAAAATTAACAAATATGTTAAAAAAATACCAAAAGTAATTGACAAAATATTAACGAACATGTATAGTATGAAACATAGAAAGAAATCACATACACCATTTACAGGAGGATCAGAAGATGGCAAAGAAAAAAGAGACAGTACCAACAATCATTGATAGCGTGGAAACTCTTGAAGCAAAAATGAAAGCGATGAGAGAAGCACAGAAGATCTTTGCTACATACACGCAGGAACAAGTTGATAAGATTTTCTTCGAAGCAGCAATGGCAGCCAATAAGATGCGTATCCCTCTTGCGAAACAGGCAGTCGAAGAAACAGGTCGTGGAATCGTTGAAGATAAGGTTATTAAAAACCATTACGCAGCAGAATATATTTATAACGCATACAAGAATACAAAAACCTGTGGCGTGATCGAAGAAGATAAAGCATATGGAATTAAGAAGATTGCAGAACCAATCGGACTGGTTGCGGCAGTTATTCCTACAACAAACCCGACATCAACAGCAATTTTCAAAACACTGATCTGCTTGAAGACAAGAAATGCAATCATCATTAGTCCACATCCGGCAGCTAAGGCATCTACAATTGCAGCAGCAAAAGTTGTTCTGGATGCGGCAGTGAAAGCAGGAGCACCGGAAGGAATCATCGGATGGATCGATACACCTTCACTGGAGCTGACGAATACCGTTATGAGAGATGCAGATATTATTCTTGCAACCGGCGGACCTGGAATGGTAAAAGCAGCATATTCTTCCGGCAAACCGGCACTCGGAGTTGGAGCTGGTAATACACCGGTTATTATTGATGACACAGCAGATGTGAGGATGGCAGTAAACTCCATCATTCATTCTAAGACATTTGATAATGGTATGATCTGTGCATCTGAGCAGTCAGTAACTGTACTGGACAGCATTTATGATGAAGTAAAGAAAGAATTTGCATACCGTGGATGTTATTTCCTGAAACCAGGCGAAGAGCTTGATAAAGTTCGTAAGACAATCATCATCAACGGCGCATTGAACAATAAGATCCCTGGAAAGTCTGCTTACGAGATTGCAAAACTGGCAGGTGTAAAAGTTCCGGAAAATACAAAGATCCTGATCGGTGAAGTAGAATCCGTTGATATTTCAGAAGAATTTGCACACGAGAAATTATCTCCGGTACTCGCAATGTACAGAGCAAAGACATTTGATGAGGCACTTGGAAAAGCAGCTCAGCTTGTAGCTGACGGTGGATATGGACATACAGCTTCTTTATATGTGCATCCGGCACAGACAGAAAAGATTGCAAAGCATGCAGCAGCAATGAAGACATGCCGAATCCTTATTAATACACCATCTTCACACGGTGGAATCGGTGATCTGTACAACTTCAAACTTGCTCCGTCCCTCACACTTGGATGTGGTTCATGGGGTGGAAACTCTGTATCAGAGAACGTAGGCGTAAAACATTTGATCAACATCAAGACCGTTGCCGAGAGGAGAGAGAACATGCTGTGGTTCAGAACACCTGAGAAAGTATACTTTAAGAAAGGCTGTATGCCGGTAGCACTGGATGAACTTGGAACCGTAATGCATAAGAAAAAGGCATTTATCGTAACCGACAGCTTCTTATATAAAAATGGATATGTAAAACCGATTGAAGAGAAACTGGATGAGATGGGAATTCAGCACACATGCTTCTATGAAGTAGCACCGGATCCGACATTACAGTGTGCACAGAAAGGTGCAGACCAGATGCGCGCATTTGAGCCGGATACAATCATCGCACTCGGTGGTGGATCTGCAATGGATGCCGGAAAGATTATGTGGGTGATGTATGAACATCCGGAAGCAAACTTTGAAGACATGGCAATGGATTTCATGGATATCCGTAAGAGAGTATTTACGTTCCCGAAAATGGGAGAGAAGGCATATTTCGTAGCAATTCCTACATCTTCTGGAACAGGATCTGAGGTGACACCTTTCGCGATCATCACAGATGCAGAGACTGGTGTAAAATGGCCGATTGCTGACTACGAACTGCTTCCGAATATGGCAATCGTAGATGTTGACAATGCAATGACAGCCCCAAAAGGACTGACAAGTGCATCCGGTATTGATGTTATGACACATGCGATCGAGGCATATGTATCTATCATGGCAACAGATTACACGGATGGTCTTGCTATGAAAGCAGTGAAAATGGTATTTGAAAACCTGCCATCTGCTTATGAAAACGGAGCAAATGATCCGATTGCAAGAGAACATATGGCAAATGCTTCCTGCATGGCTGGTATGGCATTTGCAAATGCATTCCTTGGACTGAACCACTCAATGGCTCATAAATTAGGAGCGTTCCACCATCTGCCACACGGTGTTGCAAACGCAGTTATTTTAACAGAAGTTATGCGATATAATGCAGCAGAAGTACCGACAAAGATGGGAACATTTTCTCAGTACCAGTATCCACACGCACTTGCCCGCTATGCAGAGCTTGGACGTTTCGCAGGATGCCAGGGAAATACAGATGAAGAAGTATTTGAAAACTTCCTTGCAAAACTGGAAGTACTCAAAGAGAAGATCGGTATCAAGAAGACGATCAAAGACTATGGTATCGATGAGAAATACTTCCTTGATACATTAGATGAGATGACAGAGCAGGCATTTAACGATCAGTGTACAGCAGCTAACCCAAGATATCCACTGATGAAAGAAATCAAAGAAATGTATCTGAAATGCTACTATGGTAAATAAAACTGTAGTAAATAAGAACAAATAACGGTAGTCAGCCGGGATGTGAATTTTGTATGTGATTTCTATAAAATTCATATTCCGGCTTTCTTTACTTTTCAAGGTCGTGCTGTGTTGCTATAATTGACATATACCTGCCGCTGACCGGAGCGTCAGTTTCAACTGTAAGGCTGAGGGACAGCGCCAATTTTATGGCAGAAAGTCAACGCCGGTGAAGTCCTTTACATCCGCTGCCGTTCCTGGCAGGAGGCGACTTCTTATGAACTATCTGTAAAGAAAACAGAGAAGAAGCTGGATACCACAAATTATGAGCACGCCAAAGCTGTGCGCAGTACAACAAAGGTGAGTCGGGATGTAAATTTTGTATGTGATTTCTATAAAATTTACATCTTGACTTTCTTTTTTTGATATGTTATAAATATGGCATACATGGTGTGTAACTGAGTAAGCAGGCATTAACCGTGCATAAGTATTTTGATATTTATGTGGGGGTAATGTCTTTTTTTTGCTGTATATATGATACTTTGTTTTTCTTGCATAAACCTCTCTGAAAAGATGCCCACTCGCGCGAAGCGGAGAATTCTCCTATATAAATGTTAAAAACGGATACACTATAACAAGAAACTAAAGGAGAAGAAAAACTATGAAAGACAAAATTTTCGGAGTTTTGCAGAGAGTAGGAAGATCCTTCATGCTTCCGATCGCAATTCTTCCGGTAGCGGGACTGCTGCTCGGGCTTGGTGGATCGTTCACCAATGAAACAATGTTGAAAACGTATGGACTGATGAAGATTATGGGACCGGGTACGGTGCTGAACTTGATCCTGCAGGTTATGAGTGCAGCCGGAAATATTATTTTCACGAATCTGCCGGTGATTTTTGCAATGGGTGTTGCAATCGGTATGGCAAAGAAAGAGAAAGAAGTTGCAGCACTTGCATCTGTAATCTCATTTTTTATCATGCACGCTTCCATCGGGGCGCTGATTACGGCAAACGGTGGAGCAGACGCGATGTTAGAAGGAGCAGTTGCAGATGTATGTGGAATCACTTCCCTGCAGATGGGTGTGTTCGGTGGAATTATCGTAGGGCTTGGAGTTGCGGCGCTGCATAACCGCTTTTATAAGATCGAACTTCCGCAGGTGTTATCATTCTTTGGTGGAACGAGATTTGTACCGATCATTTCCGGTCTGGTCTATGTAGGAGTCGGAATTTTAATGTTCTTTGTATGGCCGGTGATCCAGTCTGGTATTTACCACATCGGAGATCTTGTTTTGAAATCCGGATATGCAGGAACATGGGTTTACGGATTTATGGAGCGTCTGCTGATCCCGTTTGGATTGCATCACGTATTCTATCTTCCATTCTGGCAGACTGCTGTAGGCGGAACATTAGAGGTGGCTGGAAAAACTATCGAAGGTGCACAGAATATTTTCTTTGCACAGCTTGCAGATCCGTCTGTAAAACATTTTGCAGTATCTGCGACAAGATTTATGAGTGGAAAATTCCCACTTATGATCTTTGGATTGCCGGGAGCCGCGCTTGCAATGTATAAGACAGCAAAACCGGAAAAGAAGAAAGCAGTTGCAGGTTTATTATTATCCGCAGCCCTGACTTCTATGCTGACAGGAATTACAGAGCCACTGGAATTTACATTCTTATTTGTTGCACCGGTGCTGTATGGAATTCACTGTGTATTCGCAGGACTTGCTTATATGCTGATGCACGTCTTTAAAGTCGGTGTCGGAATGACATTCTCCGGTGGACTGATCGATATGTTCCTGTTTGGAATTTTACAGGGAAATGAAAAGACAAACTGGATCTGGATCGTGATCGTCGGAGTTGGATATTTTATCGTTTATTATTTCTTGTTTAGTTTCCTGATCAAGAAAATGGATTTGAAAACACCGGGACGTGACGATGTGGAAGAAGTAAAGCTTTATACGAGAGCAGATGTCAACGCAAGAAAAGAAGGTGCAGCAGCAAATCCAGAGGATGCAGTATCAGAAGGAATTCTTGTAGGACTTGGTGGAAAGAAAAATATTTCTGACGTAGACTGCTGTGCGACAAGACTTCGCTGCACAGTTTATAAACCGGAGCTTGTACAGGATAGCATTTTGAAAGCGACAGGAGCTTCCGGAGTGGTTCATAAAGGAAATGGAGTGCAGATCATTTACGGACCGAAAGTTACAGTGATCAAGTCAAACTTTGAAGACTATTTAGAAACAGCACCGGACGAAGAAATCGTTCCGCAGGCAGAAGAAGTTGCTGTAACAAAAGAAGAAAATACAACTGCAGAAAATGAAACAAAAGAAGTAAAAGAGACAATTATCGTGTCCAGTCCGATCACAGGTCTGGCAGCCGACCTGTCTACTGCACCGGATGAAGGATTTGCCGGACGCATGATGGGAGATGGAGCAGTTGTGACACCGGAAAATGCACAGATTGTTGCGCCGGAGGACGGAGAAGTCGTGTTTGTATTTGATACGAAACATGCAATTGGATTTTTAATTGACAGTGGCTTATCTTTATTGCTTCATATCGGAATTGATACAGTAAGCCTGAACGGTGAAGGCTTCCAGGTATTTGTAGAAAATGGACAGAAAGTGAAAAAGGGCGAAAAACTGATGGAAATTGATATTGATTTTCTGAAAGCACATGCCCCGTCTCTGTGTTCGCCGGTCCTTTGTACAGAACTGGAAGACAGTGATAAAGTAAGACTTCTGGCAGAAGGCGAGATCAAAGCCGGAGAACCATTATTTGCAATAGACAGATATTAAGAAACCCGTTGGAGGATCCAACATTATATAAAGAAAAATGAAAAAAGGAGATTAAACAAATGAAAGAATTTATGTACACAGTAAAAGACGAACAGGGAATCCATGCAAGACCGGCAGGAATGCTTGCGAAAGAGGCAAAAAAATACGAAAGTAAGATTACGATTTACAAAGATGAAAAATCTGCAGAAGTTACAAGATTGATGGCTTTAATGGCACTGGGAATCAAATGCGGACAGGAAGTACGTGTGACAGCAGAAGGACCGGATGAAGAAGCGGCAGCAGATGGAATCAAAGCATTTTTGGAGGCAAATCTGTAAAAGTTTGCAGAATGCAAAAGAGTGGAAAATATCGTTGAGGTAAAAACTATGGCACAGGAATATAAAGGAAAACCGGTATTCAAGGGCATTGCCCTTGGACCGGTTACAGTCCTTAAAAAACAGGATGTACAGGTAAAAAGAGAAAAAGCAGGGGATCCGGAATCGGAGATTAAAAAAGTAGAAGAAGCAGTTGAGACATCGAAAGAACAGCTTCAGCATTTATATGAAAAAGCATTAAGTGAGGTTGGTGAAGCGAGTGCGGCAATTTTTGAAGTGCATCAGATGATGCTGGAAGATGAAGATTATCAGGATGCCATCCGCAATATGATCCGTACAGAAAGAGTCAGTGCTTCTTATGCCGTCGCAGTGACAGGTGATAATTTTGCAGAGATGTTTGCGGCAATGGATGATGATTACATGCAAGCAAGAGCTGCGGATGTCAAAGATATTTCTAATCGTCTGGTTGAGAATTTAAATGGAAACAGCATAGGAATGGAAGCAGGAGAGGAAGCATCTATTATTGTTGCAGATGATCTTACGCCGAGTGAGACCGTGCAGTTGGATAAGGAGAAAATTCTTGGATTTGTAACTGTACATGGATCTTCCAATTCCCATACGGCAATTCTTGCGAGAATGATGAATATTCCGGCAATGATCGGAACAGAAATGGATCTGGATAAACTGGAAAATGGAATGACCGCTGTCCTGGATGCGTTTGCAGGAACATTTATCACAGAGCCGACAGAAGAACAGTGTGCGGCTGCAAAGGAAAAGATGCAGGAGGAAGAGGAAAAAGAGGCACTTCTGCAAAAATACAAAGGAAAAGAAACCTGTACGAAAAATGGGAAAAAAGTACATCTGTATGCAAATATCGGAAACGTGGGCGATATTCCTTCCGTACTGGAAAATGATGCAGAAGGTGTGGGCCTGTTCCGGAGTGAGTTTTTGTATCTGGGAAGAGAAGATTTTCCGACGGAGGAAGAGCAGTTTCGTGCATACCGTCAGGTATTACAGACAATGGCGGGAAAGAAAGTGATTATCCGTACACTGGACATTGGAGCAGATAAACAGGTGGATTATTTTGGACTGGGTGAAGAAGAAAACCCGGCAATGGGATATCGTGCCATCCGTATCTGCCTGAAACAGCCGGAAATCTTCAAAACACAGCTTCGTGCACTTCTTCGCGCAGCGGTATATGGGAACTTGTCTGTGATGTATCCAATGATTACATCGGAAGAGGAAGTTGCCAAAATCCAGAAAATTGTAAAAGAAGTAGAAAACGAATTGACAAAAGAGGGAGTTCCATATCAGATTCCGGAACAGGGAATTATGATTGAAACACCGGCAGCAGTGATGGTCAGCGACGAACTGGCGCAGATGGTTGATTTCTTCAGTATCGGAACGAATGATCTGACGCAGTATACGATGGCAATCGACCGTCAGAATGCAAAGCTGGATGATTTTTATAATGCCCATCACAAGGCAATTATCCGTATGATCCGAATGGTGACAGAAAATGCGCACAAACATGGAAAATGGGTTGGAATCTGCGGTGAGCTTGGCGCAGATCTGGAATTGACGGATACTTTTATGGAAATTGGCGTGGATGAACTTTCCGTAGCACCGTCTATGGTGTTAAAACTTCGAAAACAGATTTGTGAATATGAAGGATATATGTTAGACTAGGAATAGTGAAGGAAATCTGTCAAAGGCAGATAAAGGTGGGGAAAACATGTATCGTATTAGCAAAGTGTTAAATCACAATGGTGTGATCGTAATTGACCTGAATGATCAGAAAGAATATGTTCTACTCGGGAAGGGAGCAGGATTTGGAAGAAAAATCGGTGAACGGATGGAGAAACCGGAAACCTGCACCGTTTATTCCCTGCAGGAAACATCTTCTAAAGGTGACGCGGCAGATTTGATCAAAAGTGTAGCACCGGAGTATTTTCAGATGGCGAATCAGATCCTGAATGCAGCGGAGGAACAATTTGGAAAAGTAGACAGAAGTATTTTATTCCCGATGGCAGATCATATTGCATTTGCTGTAGAGCGAATTAAACGCGGTGAGCAGATATCGAATCCATTGACGGAAGATATACAGGCTTTATTTTACAGTGAATTTAAGATTGCCTGCATGCTGAAAGAGATGCTGAAAAAGGAAAAAAATATAGAGATCGATGATGATGAAGTTGGTTATGTGGCGCTTCATATTCATTCTGCGTTGGAAGAGGAGTCGGTTTCTGTTTCGATGCAAATGGCGAGAGCTGTGCGAGAGTGTGTATCCCTGATTGAAGAAAAGAAAGGTATCCATATTAATATTATTTCACTGAGTTATAACCGTCTTATGAATCATGTCAAATATATGGTGGCAAGAGCGCTTAACGGAGAATCTTTGAAAATTAACATGAATGATTATGTAGAGTATAAGTTTCCAGAATCATATGCACTGGCGAAGACTGTCTGTGAACATATGAGCAAGGCGCTCCGGGTAACTCTGGAAGATATGGAGATCGGTTATCTTGCCATGCACATTGAGCGTGTGAGCATGGGTGAGGAATCATAATATAGGAATAAAAAAAAGCAGAAGGCAGCCTGTCCGGTGGGCAGGAAGTCCTTCTGCTTTTTGTTATCTCGTCTCTGTTGCCATAGCAGCCGGAGAAAAGTGTCGGTGGCAGGAACTGTGGTGTGCTTGACAAACACAGGCAGGGATAGTAAGATTCATATGGATTAACAGAATGAAAATGGTCGTCTGTACAGATGCAGGAAAATACAGAAGCCCGAACAGATTTTGCAGTGGCTTATTATATTTTTCAAGGAACATGCGGTGAGATT
>OLQK01002292.1_pt1 | contig 10372 bp, 11 predicted proteins | sample 1672501 | NCBI WGS metagenome assembly OLQK01 (sample SAMEA3136693, study PRJEB25190) | human gut metagenome | biome: human gut; feature: human-associated habitat; material: faeces | place: Austria | collected 2013 | reverse complement strand
TCCTCATTTTGGGTTATTTTGGAGAGCCAAGATTGGACGGAAAATAGAATCTTGGACATATTTTGGACATATCTATTAAATGTTACAGAAATATTACAAGAATGGTGAACCCCAAAACCCCGCAAACCCTTATAAATCCAAAGAGAAACACCCGGTAGGGGAGCTACCGGGTATTTCGAGGGGAGTATAAATAATTAAATAAGGGGTTATGTAAAAAAATTTTTGAAGGGTAAATTCTTTTACAAAGCCAATTATAATATAAATTGGAAAAAAAAGCAATATCATTTTGATGAATATTCTTTCTGCAATTGGTTACAATACACAAAGTAATTTGAAAACAGCTGCTGGGTGCGGAACAGAACGCGAACAGCGGCATTCAACAGGAGGAATACTCAAATGGCAAAAAATTATGAGTCTGAAAACAAGAACAGCAAAAATTCAACAAACAGATCTTATGAAAATGAGATGAATTCTCAGGATTGCAAGAATTCTTACTCAAAAAACAGCAGCAAAAACAAGAGTCGTAATTCTTACGAGTCTGGGGAAGATACTACTTCCAGATATTAAAATATTTTAAGAAAGGGCGCAGGGTCTGTTGACTCTGCGCCCATGTTGGGAGGTTTAATGTATGCCGGAGGTTTTTGATGAGCAATGCGGAAGAAAATCCAGAGCCTTTTTCAGACACGCTCTAACGTTGCACGCGTCCTGCACCGTCGCTTTCAATCATGGAAAGAACTTATGATTCAGTAATATATTTAAGCCAGTGCTTTCATTACTTCATACGCACCATTTTCACGGATCTGAGTTAAGTAATTGCATACAGCTGCTTCAAATCCGGAAATCTGTGTCAGATCTTCGCCCCAGAAGGAAGTATTGGTGCAGACTGCATGAACAAGATCCGCTGCGGAATCATCTTTATGTGCAAGGTAGAATTCGAGAACTGCTTTGTCATCTTTTACAGTGTATTCATTAGCTGCTCTTTTGGCTGTAAGTCCGTCTTCGCTCATAGCATATCCGTTATAGAATGCAATGTAGAAGGCGAAAGAAGCTGTGATGCATGCAGGAAGTGTACCTTTGCGTTCAACATATTTTTTGAGTGACGGCATAACACGTGCTTTCCATTTGGATGTAGAGTTCAGAGAAATGGAAAGAAGAGCGTGATCGATAAATGGGTTTTTGAAACGTTCTGTAACAGCAGCGGCAAAATCTTTGAGCTCTGCTTTTGGAAGGTCCAGAGTAGGGATGATCTCATCATAAATAGTTTTGTTCATAAATCCACAGATCACATCGTCGTTCATGCAGTCTCTGACAATATCCTGTCCTGCAAGGTAAGCACCCAGTACAAAGGAGGTATGAGCACCATTTAAGATACGTACTTTTCTCTGCTTGTATGGTTTGTGATTGTCTGTGATCAGGATTGGAAGGTTCGCTTTGTCAACCGGGAATTCGTCTTTGATTGACTGAGGTCCTTCGATTACCCAGAAGCCGAAGATTTCACCTGTGTCGATCAGGTTATCTTTATAGCCAAGTTCTTCACAGATTGCAGCAGCTTCATTTCTTGGATAACCTGTTACAATACGGTCTACAAGTGTAGAGCAGAAGATGTTTTCAGCTTTGATCCAGTTGATAAAGTCTTCACCAAGATTCCACTGTTCAGCATATTTTAATACACATTTTTCAAGCTCTTTTCCATTATCATCGATCAGCTCACAGGAAAGAATGATAAATCCTTTGCCGGCTTCCTGACCGAATTTCTGGAAACGGCGATACATAAATTGAGTAAGTTTTCCAGGATAGCTGCCAGCCGGAACATCAGTAAACTGACAGGAAGAATCATAAGTAATTCCGGCTTCTGTTGTATTACATGCGATAAAACGGAGGTCCGGGTTATCTGCACATGCGAGAACTGCTTCAAAATCCTTATATGGATTGAGACAACGGCTTACACAGGAGATAACACGCTTTTTATTTATTTTTTTGCCATCCTGGAATCCACGGAGAAATAAGGTATAAAGACCCTCTTGTTCGTTGAACCTGTCATCGAGATCTGGAGCGATTGGCTGGCACAGAACAACTTTGGAGTTGAATCCGGCTTTTTCGTTTAACTCATCTATAAAATAATCTACAAATGCACGGAGGAAGTTTCCTTCACCAAACTGAAGTACACGTTCCGGCGCTGATTCAAGAAGGTATCCATCATAGCCCTGTTCTTTTAAAACAGCATAAGATAATTTTTTCATTTTCATTTTTCCTCATATATAATGATATGAGTGTTAAAAGGTCTTTTGACACTCATTTGATATCCGGATTGCTACGCAGCTACGCTGCTTCCGCAATTCGATTTATGTTTTATAAAGTAACGCCCTGTTTGAAGATTGCCATATCATGGAAACCTGCTTCTTCGGATTTTGATTTCTTTCCGGATGCAATCTCAAGGACAAAATCCAGAAGATTTTCTGAAAGCTCATCAAGAGGAGTATCATTTACCATGACTCCACAGTTGAAATCAATCCAGTTCTGCTTCTTTTTTGCAAGCTGGTTATTTGTGGAGATTTTTACTGTAGGTACAGGACTTGCAAATGGTGTTCCGCGTCCGGTGGTAAAAAGTACAATGTGTGCACCGGATGCAGCAAGGGCAGTAGAGGCGACAAGATCATTGCCAGGTGCACTCAGCAGGTTTAATCCTTTTTCCTTTACAGGTTCTCCATAAGAAAGAACTCCCATGACAGGTGCACTTCCGGATTTTTGCGTACATCCGAGAGATTTATCTTCCAGACTGGAAATACCGCCTTTTTTGTTTCCAGGAGAAGGATTTTCATAAATGGTCTGGTTGTGACTTTTAAAATAGTTTTTGAAATCGTTGACAAGGGCAACTGTCTGGTTGAACAGATCTTCTGTCTCGCAGCGGTTCATAAGTAATTCCTCAGCACCGAACATTTCAGGAACTTCTGTAAGAATTGTAGATCCTCCCATAGAAATCAGTTTGTCAGAAAATGCACCAACAGTAGGGTTTGCCGTGATTCCGGACAAACCATCAGAGCCGCCGCATTTCATACCGATTATCAGTTCAGATGCACGGATTGGTTCACGTTTAAATGAGGATGCATAGGAAATCAGTTCTTTGACAGTTTCAATACCATCACGGATCTCGTCTTCACATTCCTGGGCAACGAGAAAACGTACACGCTCAGGATCATAGTTTCCGATAAATTTCTTTAATTCATCGATGTTGCTGTTTTCGCAGCCAAGTCCAAGAACCAGAACACCGCCTGCATTGGGATGGTTCACTAAATCAGCAAGAATCTGACGTGTGTTATTCTGATCATCACCCATCTGGGAACATCCGTAAGGATGGGGAAAAGCGCAGACACCATCAATCTGGTCTGTCATGTATTTCTGTGAGGCCCGCTCAATAGCAGATGCGACATTGTTAACGCAGCCTACTGTAGGGATGATCCAGATTTCATTACGTACACCAACACGGCCGTCTTTTCTGCGATAGCCCTGGAAGAATTTTGGCTTCTGGTGTGGAAGCTCTGTGACATTTTTATTGTATGTATAAGTAAGAAGATCTCCCAGCCCTGTTTTTAAATTGTGAGTATGAATCCAGGAACCTGCGGAAATTTCTGTGGTTGCACATCCAATGGGATTACCATATTTAATAATGGAATCACCAGGCTTGAGATTTTTTAATGCAAACTTGTGTCCCTGCATGATGTCTTCTGTAAGAGTGAGTGTGGAGTTATCAAGTTCGATCACAGTGCCTTTCGCCAGAGGCTGAAGCGCAACGGCTACATTATCTGAAGGATTAATTTTAATAAAAGATTTCAAGAAATCAACAACCTCCTTTATGTGAAAATAATATATGTAAGAGCTTACATTCAAATTACATCAACAAAACAGGAACGTCAATAGAAAATGGAAAAAAAGCTAAAAATGGTAAAAATACACAATATATCATGCGTAAATTTGGCTGTTCTTCAAATGCTGTATGAATTGAAAATGACACTTATTTATCGTATACTGTGATTAAAATGTAAGACCTTACATTTTCGCTGGAACGGATAGAGAGAAGAGGAGAATTATTCTATGAAAGCATTTATGGACAAAGATTTTTTACTTTCAACAGAAACTTCAAAAAAGTTATTTCATGAGTATGCAGAGACAATGCCAATTGTAGATTACCATTGCCATATCAATCCCCAGGAAATTGCAGAGGACCGTAAGTTTGAGAATATTACCCAGGTGTGGCTTGGCGGTGATCATTATAAATGGCGTCAGATGCGGTCAAATGGAGTAGATGAGTACTACATTACTGGTGGTGCCAGTGACCGTGAAAAATTCCAGAAATGGGCAGAAACTCTTGGTAAAGCAATCGGAAATCCGCTCTATCACTGGAGCCATCTGGAATTGCAGAGATATTTCGGATATACAGGATATCTGAACGGAGATACAGCCGAAGAAGTGTGGAACCTGTGTAACAAAAAGCTTCAGGAAGATGATATGTCTGTAAGAAACATTATTCGCAAATCCAATGTAAAATTAATCTGTACAACAGATGATCCGATAGATGATCTGAAATGGCATAAAGTTCTTGCAGAAGATGAAAGCTTTGAGGTAAAAGTGCTTCCTGCATGGCGTCCGGACAAGGCAATGAATCTGGAAAAACCGGAATATCCGGAATACATGAAAAAGCTTTCACAGGTTAGTGGCGTTGAAATTGCTGATTTCGCAGATCTGAAAGAAGCCCTTCTTAAGAGAATGGAATTCTTTGCACAGATGGGATGCAGTGTATCTGACCATGCACTGGAATATGTTATGTATGCGCCTGCGGCAGAAGAAAAAGTAAATGAAATCTTTAAAAAGAGACTGAATGGCGAAAGCATCTCAAGAGAAGAAGAAATGATCTTCAAGACAGCTTTTATGCAGTTTGTTGGAAAAGAATATCATAAAAAGAACTGGGTAATGCAGATCCATTATGGATGCAAGAGAGACAACAATGCATTTATGTATGAGCAGCTCGGACCGGATACCGGATATGACTGCATCAATAACTATGCGCCAAGTGCTCAGACAGCAGATTTCCTGAACTCTCTGATCGCATCAAATGAACTTCCAAAGACAATCCTGTACTCCCTCAATCCTAATGATAATGAGGCAATCGGAACAATCCTTGGCTGCTTCCAGGGAACAGAGGCAGCAGGCAAAATTCAGCAGGGAAGTGCATGGTGGTTCAACGATCACAAAACCGGTATGATCGCACAGATGACATCACTCGCAAATCTGGGACTGCTTGCAAACTTTGTTGGCATGCTTACTGATTCAAGAAGCTTTTTGTCTTATACCAGACATGAGTATTTCCGCAGAATTCTTTGCGAGCTTATTGGCGGATGGGTGGAAAATGGAGAGTATCCAGCTGATTATAAAACTTTAAAGGAAATTGTGTGCGGAATTTCGTACAATAATGCAGTAGACTATTTTGGATTTGACCTGTAAAATTATTGATGTTAAAATAAATAAACAGCTTGATAAAAGCATATCAGATATGAATCTGTCTGATATGCTTTTTCAATAGAATGTATTAAGCGAATGCTTATTTTCTATTATTACCAGAACGAACAGGAGAACTATAGTGAATATATATGATATTGCAAAGCTGGCAAATGTTTCCATCGCAACAGTATCCAGAGTGGTCAATAACAGTCCGAAAGTCAGCCCGAAGACAAAAGAAAAGGTTCTTACGGTTATGAAAGAAAATGAATACACGCCGAATGCGTTTGCCAGAGGCCTTGGTCTTGGATCGATGAAAACAGTAGGAATCATCTGTCCAAACATTGACGATATCTATATGGCAAAAGCAGTATCTTATCTGGAGCGAAATCTTCATGCTCATGGATATGACTGTATTCTTGGCTGCAGTGGATTTAAACAGGAAGAAAAGGAGGATTATGTCAGACTCCTTTTGTCTAAGAAAATAGACACGCTGATACTGGTTGGTTCTACATATGCAGGAAATGGTAAAGATGAATCTGACACAGATTATATTCGGGAGGCAGCGGAACAGGTTTCCATATTTATGATTAACGCAAAGGTTTCAGGCGATAATATTTACTGCACCTATGCGGATGATTTTCAGGCTACTTATGAAGTGACGAAAGCCTTTATACGGAGAGGAAAAGAGAAAATTCTTTTTATGTATGATTCAGAATCCTACAGTGCCAGGCAGAAAATGGCGGGATACGAAGCTGCATTGCAGGAAGCCGGATATCCGATTTGTGGAAATCTGAAATTCAAGACCAGAAATGACATTGAATATACACGGGATATGCTGCTTGAATACAACCGGACCCTTGATTTTGACAGTGTCCTTGCAACGGAGGATGGAATTGCAATCGGAGCAGTAAAGTATGCAAAGATTAAGGAACTGGCGATCCCTGAAGAGCTTCCGGTTGCCGGATATAATAATTCAATTCTTGCAATCAGCAGTGATCCTGAGCTCACGTCGGTGGACAGTAAGCTGGGCGTAATGTGCAAAAAGACAGTGGAACGAATGATCGATCTTCTTGAGAGAGAAATACAGATTGAAAAGAATGTGTGTGTTCCGTGCGAAATAGTCCGCAGGTGTACAACGGATTTCTGATCTTGATTTATATTTAACCGAATCAAGTAAGTCCCCTGCGGAGGTTACGAAAAGCAATACTTAAAAAAGGTGCATTTTGGCACCTTTTTTGTATTTGCGGATATACTGATAAAAAAGGGGATTTTCCATGTTTCCTGTAGAGCCGATTTCCGGAAAAATGCTGGATTATTATGTTGGACGGAAAGATTCCTTTCTTATAGATTTGAGAAATCCGAAAGAGTACCATACCGGACATATAAAGGGAGCGGTAAATGTGCCATATGAGAAGTTTGAAGAAATGCAGACATATGATTTTCCAAAAGGGAAAATACTGGTGCTGTATTGCGACAGAGGCGGGGCAAGTCTTCAGGCAGCCAGGATTCTGGCGCGAAATGGATATAAGACAAAAACGGTGATCGGGGGAATGAAGGAGTACAGAGGGAGAAATCTGATATGCGATATATGAGAAAAAATTCAAAAGAGTACTATCTTGTAATTTCCATCAAGGCATGATAATGTAAAGAAGAAAAATGTCCTTTTCATGAGGTTATGTAAACCGAAAAGGAGAGAGACAATTCGAACACTAAAAACAGAGGAGAAACCAAGTTTATGAAATATATGTTTGCTTCTGACATCCATGGTTCTGCTTACTATTGCAGGAAAATGCTGGATGCTTTTGAGAAAGAAGGGGCAGAGCGCCTGGTTCTGCTGGGCGATCTGCTTTATCACGGACCAAGAAATGATCTGCCAAAAGAATATGCACCGAAGCAGGTGATCCCCATGCTGAATGCCATGAAAGACAAAATTTATGCTGTGCGCGGTAACTGTGAGGCAGAAGTGGATCAGATGGTTCTGGAGTTTCCGGTGATGGCAGATTACTGCATTCTGTCAATTGACGGCAAGACACTTTATGCGACGCATGGACATGTTTATAATCAGAATAACCTTCCGCCTTTATGCAAGGGAGATATTCTGATCCATGGTCATACCCATGTTCTGAAAGCAGAGCAGATGGAGGGATACATTCTTTTGAATCCGGGTTCCGTATCCATTCCGAAAGAAGGAAATCCGCCTACCTATGCGGTGCTTGAGGACGGTGTTTTTTCCATCATGGATTTTGACGGAAATATTGTAAAAAGCATAGTGCTTTAAGAAGGGAAAAACGGTGAATGAGTACAGAAAGATTTGAACTGATCGCTCCCTGCCATTTTGGCCTGGAAGCGGTTTTGAAAAGAGAAATACTGGATCTGGGATATGAGATCAGCAAGGTGGAGGATGGCAAGGTTACTTTCCTGGCAGATGCCCAGGGAATTGCAGATGCCAATGTTTTTCTGCGTACTACAGAGCGTATTCTTCTGAAGGTTGCGGAAGTGAAAGCTGAGACATTTGATGAGCTTTTTGAGGCAACGAAGGCTTTGCCATGGGAACGTTATATTCCAGCAGATGGCAAATTCTGGATTGCGAAAGCCAATTCAGTGAAGAGTAAGCTGTTCAGCCCGTCTGATATCCAGTCTATTATGAAAAAAGCCATTGTAGAGCGTCTGAAGGGCGTATATAACGTGTCCTGGTTCCCGGAAGACGGAGCAAGTTTTCCTATCCGTGTGGCGTTTATGAAGGATGTGGCAACTATTGGAATCGATACTTCCGGTGTTTCTCTTCATAAGAGAGGATATCGTCAGATGACCGTGAAGGCACCTATTACAGAGACTCTTGCCAGCGCATTGATTATGTTAACTCCGTGGAAAAAGGACAGAAGTCTTGTGGATCCCTTTTGCGGAAGCGGTACTTTTCCAATCGAGGCGGCTATGATGGCTGCAGATATTGCACCGGGTATGAACCGTTCTTTCCTTGCAGAGGACTGGAAGCATGTTGTGCCGAGAAGATGCTGGTATGAGGCGGTAGAAGAGGCTCAGGACAGAGTGAATCTGAAAATCGAGACGGATATTCAGGGCTATGATATTGATGCTGAGGCACTGAAAGCGGCCAGGGCAAATGCGAAAATGGCAGGAGTAGAAAGCCTGATCCATTTTCAGCAGCGTCCGGTGAAGGAGCTTCATCACCCGAAGCCATACGGATTTATCATTACGAATCCCCCTTATGGCGAGCGTCTGGAAGAAAAAGCAGCTTTGCCGCAGCTTTACCGCGAGATCGGTGAGAGCTACCGCGGTCTGGATAAGTGGTCAATGTATCTGATCACTTCTTATGATAAAGCTGAGAATGACATTGGACGCAAGGCAGATAAGAACCGTAAAATCTATAACGGAATGCTGAAAACATATTTTTACCAGTTCCTGGGACCAAAGCCTCCAAGACGTGCGGCACAGGAAAAGAAAGAGGGCACTGATAAATGAAGAAGATAATTTTTGCAACAGGAAATGCAGATAAAATGAAAGAAATCCGTAAAATCCTGGCAGATCTGGATGCAGAAGTGGTATCCATGAAAGAGGCTGGAATCCAGGCGGATATTGTAGAAGATGGCAAAACCTTCGAGGAAAACGCAGTGATCAAGGCGACTGCCATCAGCAAGCTTACCGGTAATGGCGAAATTGTACTTGCAGATGACTCGGGGCTTGAGATTGATTATCTGAATAAAGAGCCGGGAGTTTATTCTGCACGTTATATGGGCGAGAATACAGACTATCATATTAAGAATGCAAATTTGATCCAGAGACTGGATGGCGTGCCGGATGAGCAGCGTACAGCCCGTTTTGTCTGCGCTATTGCAGCTGCCTTTCCAGACGGAAGAGTGGAAACTGTGCGCGGAACCATGGAAGGCCGTATTGGATATGAGGAAAAGGGTGCCAATGGATTTGGGTATGATCCTATCTTTTTCCTGCCGGAATATGGCTGTACATCTGCAGAGCTGTCTATGGAAGAAAAAAATAAAATCAGCCACAGAGGAAAAGCTTTGCAGGCAATAAAGGAAGAATTACGATGAAGGTGCTGGTTGTCAGTGATACTCATGGGAGAGATGAGTCACTGGAGATGGCAGTAGCTTTGGAGCAGCCCTTTGATTATCTGATCCATTGCGGCGACGTGGAGGGCAGGGAATTTTTTATTGAAGCGCTGGCAGAATGTCCCTGTACCATTGTGGCAGGAAATAATGATTTTTTCAGTGATCTTCCAAGAGAGGACGAGATTTTGCTGGAAGGACATAAGATCATGGTGACTCATGGGCACAATTATGGTGTGTCCATGGATCTTTATGGGGTTTCGGAAGAGGCGGCAGCCAGAGGCTGTGAGATTGTTTGCTTCGGACATACCCATAAGCCAGTGGTGGAGAAGAAAAATGGTGTACTGGTGATCAATCCGGGAAGCCTTTCTTTTCCGAGACAGGAAGGCCGCAGACCAAGTTATGCGGTGATGGAGCTGTATAAAGGGGAAGAGCCGGAAATTGAAATTCGGTATTTGTAACTGAAAAATACCTGTATATTTGACTGTGGAAACGAAATATTTTTTGAAATATTTTTTTGAAAATTGTCGAAAAAGAGAAAAATGCAGATGGTGGAGAACCTGGAAACCCGCATTTTTAGCGGGTTTTCGGGAATTACATCTTTTTTCGAAAAAAATATAAAAATTTATAAAAAAGGTGTTGACAAATGGGAGACCATATAATATAATAACTCTTGCCTTGAGCGAGAGAAAAGAAATTCTTGAGAGCACAAGGAACGACAACTTCATAGAAATGATGTTGTAAGACATCGGGGTGTGGCTCAGTTTGGCTAGAGCGCCTGGTTTGGGACCAGGAGGCCG
>OLQK01002291.1_pt1 | contig 10380 bp, 8 predicted proteins | sample 1672501 | NCBI WGS metagenome assembly OLQK01 (sample SAMEA3136693, study PRJEB25190) | human gut metagenome | biome: human gut; feature: human-associated habitat; material: faeces | place: Austria | collected 2013 | reverse complement strand
CTGACTACCAGTATCATCGCGCATCCGGACATTTCCTGCACGGACGGCCCCAGGCTTACTACGCTGGCATTCAGCAAAATTCCTTACATAGGCTCCCCTCTGCTCACGCTCAGCCTGGTTACGTTTGTAGTTTCCACCATTCTGGGCTGGTCCTACTTTGGAGAAAAAGCGCTGGAATACCTGGGAGGCATCCGGCTGATCATGCCTTACCGCGTCATCTGGGTGGCGGCGGTCTTCATCGGCTGCGTCTCTAAAATAGAACTGGTATGGATTTTTGCAGACTGCGCCAACGGCCTGATGGCCCTGCCCAACCTCATTTCCCTGCTGGCACTTTCCGGCGTGCTTGTCCAGCAAACGCGGTACTACCTCTGGCAGCACAGGCTGGACGATTACGACGAATCCCACATACCGGAAGGAAAATAACGATTTTTTTAACTCGGATTCAAATAATTCTTGCCTTTCGGCTTCCGGTAGTATTTACTTCGCCGCGCAGTCCCTGCAAACCTAAAAGTCGCGTTCGTCTAGCGGTCCAGGACTCCCGCCTTTCACGCGGGCAACACGGGTTCGAGTCCCGTACGCGATGCCAGCTTTACCGCCGCGGCAGTTACGACAATTCCGCTTTTCCACTTTTCAGGGAAGCATATTGGAAAAACGTAATGGCTGCGGTTTTCTTTTGGCCCGGTTTTCCGGATTCAGGAAAGCGCGGCAGAGGCGCCGGAAGCGGAATCCCCCCCTGCTTTTAAATGCCGGAACATGTCTTACATCCCCCGGATTTGGCTTTCAGAAAACCCCGCCATCTTTTAAAATTCTTTACACGCAAACGCCATGGATTACACACCTCTCATTGAAAAACGCCGCCAGCGCCTGGAAGAATTGGAAACAGTCATTGCCGAACCGGACTTCTTCAATGACCAGAAAAAGGCCTCGGAAATCATGAGAGAGCACCGCCGCCTGAAGGAACTCATGGAAACATGGGATTCCCTGAACGCCACGGAACAACAGCTGGCGGACAACCAGGAACTGGCCAAGACGGACGATCCGGAACTGGCGGAACTGGCCGCCCTGGAGATTCCAGAACTGGAAGCCGCCCTGGAAAAACTGCGGAGCGACGTGCAGTACAGCCTGCTGCCCCGCGACACGACGGAAGACCGGGACGCCATCATTGAAATCCGCGCCGGAACGGGCGGGGATGAAGCCTCCCTGTTTGCCGGAGACCTGCTGCGGATGTACCAGCGTTTTGCGGAAGAACGCGGCTGGCGCTTCGAGCATCTGGAAAGCAGCCCGTCGGACGTGGGCGGATTCAAGGAAGTCGTCTGCCGCATTGCCGGGGAAGAAGTATTCCGCTTCCTGAAATATGAAGGCGGCGTGCACCGTGTGCAGCGCGTTCCCGCTACGGAAACGCAGGGGCGCATCCATACTTCCACCGCCACCGTGGCCGTCATGCCGGAAGCGGAGGAAGTGGACATAGAAATCCGCCCGGAAGATCTCCGCATCGAAGTATGCCGTTCCGGCGGAGCCGGAGGCCAGCATGTGAACAAAACGGAATCCGCCGTTCAGATATGGCACATACCCACGGGCGTTTATGTCCGGTGCGAGGAAGAGCGCAGCCAGATGAAAAACCGAGAAAAAGGCATGAAAATCCTGCGCGCCAAGCTCTTTGAAGCCAAAAAACGGGAAGAGGCGGAAAAATACTCCGCCGCGCGCCGCAATCTCATCGGCTCCGGCGGCCGTGAAGAAAAGATACGCACATACAACTTCCCGCAGAACCGTCTGACAGACCACCGCATCGGCTACACGTCCCACAATCTGGACGGTATCCTGATGGGGCAGCTGGAAGACCTGATTATGGCCCTCCAGCACGCGGAAATGCAGGAACGCCTGGCGGAGGCCGGAATGTCCTAACTTCCTTTTTCCTTTCATGAAAACTTTACTGGAAGTCCTTCAAGCCGGCACGGATTATCTGGCCCGCCAGGGGTGCGACGAGGCACGCGCCACCATGCAGCATTTGCTGGCCCATGTCCTGCACTGCAACCGCACGGCTCTTTACTCCCAGTTTGACAGGCCCGTGGAAGAAGCGGAGCTGGCACCCCTGCGCGAACTGCTGAAACGCAGGGCAGCGGGAGAACCGCTGCAACATCTGCTGGGGGTCACGGAATTTTTCCGGAGGGATTTCCTGACGGATGCCCGCGCCCTGATTCCCCGCCCGGAAACCGAGGAACTGGTGGAAATGGTGTTAAAGAAAATCCCGGACCATCCGGTACGCATCCTGGACATGGGCACGGGCTCCGGCGTTATCGGCGTCACGCTGGCGCTGGAACTCAAGGAGCGCGCCGGAGAAGTCGTGCTGGCGGACATTTCCCCGCAGGCTCTGGATCTGGCCCTGGAAAATGCCATGCGGCTGGGAGCCAGAGTCTCCACCATCCAGACGAATCTGTTCGCCAACATTCCCCAGGAAAAAACGGATCCGCATGCGGAGGATGCCGATTCTGCTCCGGAGGGAGGAAAAGGGGAAAACGGGCGGAACATGCTCTTTGACGTTATCGTGGCCAATCTGCCATACATTGCAGAGGGGGAAAAACTTGCCCCGGAAGTCATGAAAGACCCCCATACAGCCCTGTTCGGAGGTCCTAAAGGCTGGGAAATCATTGAACGCTTTCTGGCCCGCGCCCGGGATTACCTGAATGAAGACGGCTTTGTAGCCCTGGAAATCGGGTACGACCAGGCATCCGTCGTAACGCAAATCATGGATGGATACGGCTACAATTACATTGAAGTTCTGAAGGACATGAGCGGCATCTCCCGTTTCCCCTTCGGCTATCGTTAATGTTATCCTCCTTTTCACTCCATGCAGGCGGCGCGCATTCTGGTTGACGGACAAAGCGATCTGGTGCTGGATTACGGTATTCCTCCGGAAGCGGGAGACGTCAAGCCGGGCTGCCGCGTACAGGTGCCCCTGCGCAACAGAACGGCTACCGGAACCGTGCTTACGCTGTCAGAACCGGCCCTGGCCTGGAAGGACAGGCTCAAGCCCATTCTGAAACTGATCGATCCGGAGCCCCTGATTTCTCCGGTGATGATGAATCTGGCCTCATGGGCGGCGGACTATTACTCCGTGGCTCTGGATCAGATGATCCGGTGTCTGCTCCCGGAAACCGTTCGTCAGGAAAATACGGCGGAAAAAATGCGCAAAATGGTGTATCTGGAAAAAACTCCGGCACGGGAGGAACTGGACGCCCTGTACTGCAAAGCACCCCGGCAGGCCCAAATGCTGGATTATTTCTCATCCGCGAAACAACAGTCCGCCCCCCTGGCGGCATTCGGCGCCGGAGCCCTGAACGTTGCCCGCAGCCTGGAAGCCAAAGGCTTCATCTCCCTGAAAGAAGAGGCCGTGCACCGGGACCCCAGCACCGGGGAGCAATTCGTCCCCACCCAGCCCATGAAGCTGAACAGCCAGCAGCAGAAAGCGCTGGAAGAAATCACGGCCATGTGCGCGGCAGAGCGCAAAAAACCGGTTCTGCTGCAAGGGGTTACCGGTTCCGGCAAGACGGAGGTTTACTTACAGGCCGTTTCCCAAATAGTAAAATCCGGAAAATCCGCCCTGATCATGGTGCCGGAAATTTCCCTGACGCCCCAGACGGTTCAGCGTTTCAAATCCCGTTTCGCGGCACTGCCTTCCTCCGTGGCAGTGCTGCACAGCCTCCTCTCGGACGGGGAGCGCTTTGACGAATGGCATGCCATCCGTTCCGGAAAAGCCCGCATCGTCATCGGTCCCCGTTCCGCCGTCTTCGCCCCCCTCCAAAATCTGGGCCTGGTGATTGTGGATGAAGAACACGACGCCTCTTACAAACAGGAAAGCTCCCCCCGCTACCACGGGCGGGATCTGGCCGTGCTGCGCGCCCATCTGGAAAATTGCGCCGTGCTTCTTGGCTCTGCCACTCCCTCCCTGGAAAGCATCCATAACGCCCTGACTGGAAAGTATTCCCTGGTAAAACTGACGGAAAGGGCGGACGGCCAGCAGCTCCCGCTCATTCGCATCCTGGACATGAAAACGGAAGGAAGGAACAAATCCGGTCCCAACGTTATCTCCGAACGCCTCAGGATGTCCATTGACCGGCGTCTCGACAAGGGGGAACAGGTCATCCTGCTGCTCAACAGGCGTGGATTCGCACGCTCCATCCAATGCCCGGACTGCGGCCACGTAGTCACGTGCCTGCACTGCTCCCTGCCCCTGACCTACCACCGTACGGAAGACCGCCTCATGTGCCACCTGTGCGGATTCAAAGCCCTCCCGCCCCGTTCCTGCCCGGAATGCCGGTCCGCCAACATCCTGCTCCAGGGGTACGGAACCCAGAAGGTGGAGGAACTCCTGCGCCGCACTTTCCCTGCGGCGCGTATCACGCGCGTGGATGCGGACGTGGCCCGGCGGAAAAACGCCGTCCGGACCATTCTGAACCAGTTTCGCGCCCATAAGATAGATATTCTCCTGGGCACCCAAATGATCGCCAAAGGTTTGGATTTTCCCAACGTGACGCTGGTAGGCGTACTGAACGCGGACCTGGGGCTCCACATCCCGGATCCCCGTGCAGGGGAACGCACTTTCCAGCTCCTGACGCAGGTAGCGGGCCGCGCCGGCCGCGGCGATCTTTCCGGAGAAGTCATTATCCAGACTTTTACGCCCCAGTCCCCCTCCCTGCAATACGCCCGGCATCATGACACGGACGGCTTTGCAGCCCAGGAACTGGAAATGCGGCGTACTTTCGACCTCCCCCCCTTCACCCATATCGCCGTCTTGACCATACGTTCCCAGCATGAAAGCATGGCGGAATTCGCCACGCAAACCCTCGCGGCCCGCCTGCGCGGCATGCTCCCCCCTCCCGCCACGATGACCGACCCCATGCCTGCCCCCATCCCCCGTGCGCACGGACAGTTCAGATTCCAGATTACGGTCAAGGGGCCATCCGCCCGCATCCTCTCCCGCACTCTCCGGAAACTGGTGCAGGAAGCCGGCCTGGGGGAAGACTTGACGGCTGTCATTGATGTAGATGCCATGTCATTCATGTAAGCCGCCTTGCCAAAACCAGCCGGGAACATTAGACTTTCGGCACAACACAACTTACTATTATGCTGCTTCATTTCTACAAGATGACGGGTGCCGGCAACGACTTTGTCATGGTGGACAATCGTGATCTGAGCCTCTCCTCCGTGCTGGACAGAGAAACCATAGAAGCCCTGTGTGACCGCCGCTTCGGCATTGGGGCTGACGGGTTGATCGCCGTGGAACCTTCCCAGGGCAAGGGGGGAATTGTTCGTATGCGTTATTACAATGCGGACGGCGGAGAGGCGGAAATGTGCGGCAATGGTGCCCGCTGCTTCGGCAACTTTGCCGCCGCCCTGCTTCATCACGACAAGACAGCCCCCCTTCCTTTTGAAACCATGGCCGGCGTCGTCACCGCAACCTTTGAAAAAGACGGCAATGTCACCGTAAACCTGACCAATCCCCACTCCATGCAGCTCTTCGTGCTGAATGCCGATCCGACTGTGGGGGCGGATGTCCATTTCCTGAACACGGGCGTTCCCCATGCCGTTGCGTTTCTGGACAAGCTGGAGGGCCTGGACATTTCCAGGCTGGGAGCCTATCTGCGTTACCATGAGGCCTTTTCACCCAAAGGCACCAATGCCAACTTCGCCAGAATCCTGTCTCCGGGGCACATTGCCATACGTACTTACGAACGCGGCGTAGAGGATGAAACGCTTGCCTGCGGAACGGGAATGACCGCCTGTGCGCTGCTGCATGCCGTATTGACGGACGCCCCCTCCCCCATTCAGGTGGACGTGGCGGGCGGAGACACTCTTAAAGTCGGATTCCAACGCACAGGGGACCGTTTTACTGACGTCACGCTGACCGGACCGGCAGACCTTGTGTTCACCGGAGACATTCAGATCTAAACCGCTCTCGGCCTGAAAAGTCGGACTCCTTCCCATCAGGGAAATTATCTGTTCAACAGGGAACATTCCGCCCGCACATAACCGCCGTAATTATTGCAGAACGCCTTGTACAGGGCAGGGCCCATATTCGTTTCGCAATAGTACTTTACGGTAATAAAGCCGTTTTCGCGTTCCATATTAAGAAAACGGCTGGACAGCAGTACCAGATTGCTCTGGTAATTCCACAAAGCCATGTCACGCTCCATTTCCTCATGAATCCTGTCGCATATAAAGCTCTCCGGAGGAGGAAACAGAATGGCGCTGACAACACCGATCAGACAGATTCCCGGAATGACCCCTACGGCAAAAACCCCGTGACATTTCCTGATCAGGGGAAGGTGATTCCTGAATTTCCGGAAAATGGTAAAACGGAATGAATAACCTGCCAGCAGCGCCACCGGGAAGAACACATTCACGTACTCAAAAGCCAGGCTCATTCCTCCAAGAACGAAAAAACCGATGCCCTTCCACACCTTCCGGTAAACAGGAATGCAGGCACAAAGAAACACGTACAGAAGATATCCCAGCAGGCAAAGGAAAGGCAGAAGCGTTCCCGTAAAAATATGCTCCACCATGCAGTCCCACGGATATTCCCTGCTGGGAGCGAAGGCTTCATGGAAAAACATGCATACTATGCTCAAAAGCACCAGCGCGGCAAGGAGGATGGTCTTTACTTTTTTTGACTCGTACAAAAGCCACAGCAAAACAACTCCGAACGGCAATAAATAGCAACCTATACTGTTGAATACAGTGGACAACATGGGAATATGAGGAAAGAAATTCATGGAGCGGATACGGATAAATGAGCGGTTAACAACTAAAATGCAGTAGCGGCTTCAGCAACAGTAATTGGAAACAAAATAAATTCAAACACTCGTTTTCAAATAACCCATAAAAAATCATATTCTTTTCACGAAAAGCCGTTCAGCCGGGCTCTCCCACTTGACAAAACAACCCTCTGAAAAGGATAGTAACGCTCTTGTGAAACACTCCCTTTTCATCCAGGCCGTCCTCCTTCCGGTTCTCTTCTGCCTTCCCCAATGCAGCCGCAAACCGCTCCTTCCGGAATATACGCCTCTGTGTTCCGGAATGGTGCCGGGAGAACACACTGCCCACCGGGCCCTCCGGGCACGGGAAAACAGAATCTACCGGGTCGGTCCGAAAGGCGGTGTATATTACATCAATTCCCATAATAAAAAAGTTTACATCAAATCCAGGAGGGTGCAATAGAAGACCACACGGTTTCTCCGTAATTTTCCAAATGGGAAACAAATAACCGTCCTATCATGTTCTTATTGTATAATTGAGAAAATATTCCGTTCAAAAAACTCATTAAACTCATTTTCTTCTTGCCAAAATGGAAGAGGACGGGTAATGTCTGCCGCACCACAACACTAAATGGTGTCGGTAGTTCAATGGTAGAGCCCCAGATTGTGATTCTGGTTGTTGCGGGTTCGAGCCCCGTCCGACACCCCATCCCCTTTCCTTCATAAAAAGAGCACTTATAGTGCTCTTTTTTACTATCCCCAGCCCTTTCCGCATGCGTAATCCAGAATTCGTCAAAGCCGCTTTTTCCGCTATTGCCCCGCGCTATGTGGCTACCAACCATGTGCTGAGCATGGGTGTGGACCTGCTATGGCGCCAGCGCGTCGTTCAGCTTGTCTCCGAATGGAAACCGGAAAACCTTCTGGATCTGGCGACTGGAACGGGAGACCTGGCCTTGGCCATCCTGAACGCGATGCCGGAAATCCGCCTCACCGGGTCCGACTTTTGCCAGCCCATGCTGGACATAGCGGCCAGGCGGGGACTGGATCATCTGGTTTGCGCAGACGCCATGAACCTGCCCTTCCCCTCCGCCTCCTATGATGCGGTCACTGTCGCCTTTGGCCTGAGGAACATGGCCAGCTATCCGGACGCCCTGCGGGAAATGGGCCGTATGCTACGCCCGGGGGGCCATCTGCTCATTCTGGATTTTTCCCTGCCTGAAAGCCTGTTGAAAAGCCCTTACCGGTTTTATCTGCACCGCATCCTTCCCGTCATCGCAGGGTGGATGACCGGCCACCGGGAAGCATACGACTACCTGGCGGACAGCATTGAAGCCTTCCCCTGCGGGCAGGCCATGAAGGCTCTGCTGTGGGAATGCGGCTACAGCAACATCACGGCGGAAGCTCTGAACGGGGGAATTGCCAGCATTTACACAGCCCAGCGATGAGTGCGGGGGACGCAAGAGAAGGCATCATACGCGGCAAGGCGGCACGCGCCCGCCTGGGCGGAAAACTTGCCGGACTATCCCTGCCCCGGCAAATCGCCGTCATTGCTTTCTGGCCATTCCTGGAACAGCTGCTGAGCTTTTTCGTCACCTCGTCCGACCTTTTCATCGCCACTAAAATAGGGGTGAACGCCCAGGACACCATCAACATCTCTGACGGCATGGGCGCCGTCGTCTTCATCATGTGGTTCGGCTTCGTCATCCAGGGGTCTATCATGATGGGAGCCACAGCCATCGTTTCCCGCATGACGGGCGCCAGGGACTATCCCCAGGCCCAGCATGGCCTGCACCAGGCTGCCATGCTGGGGCTCCTGGCAGGAACCATCTCCTGCGGACTTCTCTTCACATGCAGCGATTTCCTGGTCACGCACGTACTGACCATGAATGAAACCGCCCGGGCCTACGCCCTGCAATACGTTTATATGGCCGCATTTGCGGCCCCGTTCAGCGGCGTGGTCTTTGCCATCAATGCCGCCCTGCGAGGCTCTGGAGACACGCGGCTTCCCTTCTGGATCATGATGAGCGTTGGCATCCTCAATGTCATCTTCAGCGTCATCTTCGTCTTTGCGGACGCTCCTCTGGGCGGCTGGCGCATCGGAGGAATTGCGGCAGGAACGGTCTGCGGCTACGGAATCAGCATGTGCATCCTCCTGTTCATCATGCTGCGGCGCAGAAAAAAAATCTTCACGGGCAGGAAAAATGAATCCCTGGAAGAACTTGTCCGGGAACGGGGAGAACACTATGCCCCTCCCCTGTACCTCAGCTTTTCCCATCTGCGGCCGGACATGGGCATGCAAAAGCGCATCCTGAAAATCGGGCTGCCGCAGGCCGTGGAAGTCTTCGGCATGTGGGGCATCCAGATGTTTTGCCTTTCCATCATCAGTGAACTGCCTGTTAAAGGCGTGCTGGGCGTCCACAATATTGCCGTCCGCATTGAATCGCTCAGCTTCCTGCCCGGCTTCGCCATCGGCATGGCCGCTTCCACACTCGTGGGGCAATACCTGGGCGCCCGGAACGCGCTTATGGCCCGCATCACCATCTGGAAATGCATGCGGTACGCCGTCATCTTCATGACAGGCCTGGGAGTGCTCTTCAGCGCCTTTCCCGCCCTGTTCATGGAGATATTTTCCAACGGCAGCACGACCCTCATTGATACCGGAATCCCCGTGCTGCGCACCATGCTGGTGGTGGAACCCTTCTTCGCCGCCTGCATCGTGATGAAAATGTCCCTGCGCGGCGCGGGAGACACCCGGAGAGTCATGCTTATTTCCTACGGCATTATGGGCTTTTTCCGGGTCGTCTGCACCTGGGTATGGTTCAGGCTGGCACCGGAAACCATGACTTTGTGGGGCATCTGGCTGGTTTTCGCCTTTGAAATGGCCGTTCAATCCGCCATCCTCTATAAAATCGTCAAGGGGCGGAGCTGGACGAAGCTGCAAGTCTGAACCTTTCTCCGGCCTCTCCCGCCTCCCGGCCCATTCGCAAATCCAAAACGTTTACTGCAGGATAAAAACTTTGCTTTCCTCCTCCAATTCTGCTAGCATCCTTTCACGTTGTTCTGCAACGGGCTCGTAGCTCAGCGGTTAGAGCAGGGGACTCATAATCCCTTGGTCGTAGGTTCGAATCCTACCGGGCCTACCAAAATAAAGCCTTACAAGTTAACCACTTGTGAGGCTTTTCTTTCTCTTCCTGCTTCTCTCAAAAATTATTAAAAACGCGTAAAAACGTACCAAAACGCAAGAAAAGTTGCACCACTTTAGCATCACCATTTTTGCTACAGTAGCAGAAACCGCATGAGAAGAGGAGTCATTGCCGGAATTACAAATAGCTGGCAGAAGAACTGAAAAGCAGGAAGACTTCTCGTAATTCCCTGTAGATTCCTTAGATCATTAGGTCATACAACACACTTATGCAGAGAGTATGTAAACTGTAAAAAACACCCGATAGCGACGAAGTTCTTTATTCTCACGATTCATCGGAAAAAGTTCTTGGAGTTGCAGATGAGAGGATGGATTTAAGACGCCAAAAACCGGAAATAATTCTATAAATCGCACAGCTTTAAGGGTTACAGCAAATTCAGAAACACAAACTACTGAATCGTCAAATATTCTTTCTTCGAGAGAGAG
>OLQK01002287.1_pt1 | contig 10407 bp, 9 predicted proteins | sample 1672501 | NCBI WGS metagenome assembly OLQK01 (sample SAMEA3136693, study PRJEB25190) | human gut metagenome | biome: human gut; feature: human-associated habitat; material: faeces | place: Austria | collected 2013 | reverse complement strand
ATACCAATCCGACTAAGGAGAAATCTGAGTTTGTTGAGTCCATTAAAGCCGATATCAAATGGCTGGGAGCTGACTGGGAGGACAGACTGTTCTTCGCTTCCGATTATTTCGGACAGATGTATGAAGCTGCAGTAAAATTGATTAAAAAGGGTAAGGCATATGTCTGCGATTTAACTGCGGACCAGATCAGAGAATATCGTGGAACTTTAAAGGAGCCTGGCAAAGAGAGTCCGTATCGCAACAGAACTGTAGAAGAGAATCTTCAGCTTTTTGAAGAGATGAAAGAAGGCAAATATGCTGATGGTGAGAAAGTTCTGAGAGCAAAGATTGACATGGCTTCTCCAAACATGAACATGCGAGATCCGGTTATCTATCGTGTAGCTCATGTAAGCCATCACAGAACAGGAGATACCTGGTGTATTTACCCGATGTATGATTTTGCTCATCCTATTGAGGATGCAATTGAGGGAATTACACATTCCATTTGTACTCTGGAATTTGAAGATCACAGACCATTATATGACTGGGTTGTAAGAGAACTGGAATATCCACATCCTCCGAAGCAGATTGAGTTTGCAAAGCTGTATCTGACGAATGTAGTAACAGGTAAGCGTTATATTAAGAAGCTGGTAGAGAATGGAATTGTTGACGGATGGGATGATCCAAGACTGGTATCTATTTCCGGTTTACGTCGCCGTGGTTACACACCTGAATCTATTCAGAAGTTTGTGGAACTTTGTGGTGTATCCAAAGCTGACAGTTCAGTAGACTATGCAATGCTCGAGTACTGTATCCGTGAGGATCTGAAATTAAAGGCTCCTCGCTATATGGCAGTCCTTGATCCGATCAAACTGATCATTGACAATTATCCGGAAGGACAGGTGGAATATCTGGATGCTCCGAACAATATGGAAAATGAAGCCCTTGGTAGCAGAAAGGTTCCATTTGGAAAGGAACTTTATATTGAAAGAGAAGACTTTATGATCGATCCTCCAAAGAAATACAAACGACTTTTCCTTGGTACGGAAGTTCGTCTTATGAATGCATATTTTGTTACATGCACAGGTTTCGAGGCATTGGATGATGGAACAGTTACTGCTGTACATTGTACTTATGATCCGGAAACAAAGGGCGGAAATGCACCTGACGGACGTAAAGTAAAAGGAACCATTCACTGGGTTGAAGCGTCAAATGCAGGTAAGGTTCCGGTACGTCTTTATGAGAATATCGTAGATGAGGAAAAGGGTGTTTATGATAAAGAGACAGGAGAACTGAATCTGAACCCGAATTCTCTTATAGAGATGTCTGCTTATGTTGAACCAGAGCTTCTGAAAGCCAAAGGACTGGATAGTTACCAGTTTGTAAGAAATGGCTTTTATTGTGCAGACATTCATGATTCCAAAGAAGGGGCACCGGTATTTAACCGTATTGTTTCTCTTAAGAGTTCATTTAAACTTCCAAAAGCGTAAAAGAAACCCCCACGGAAAATTATATTCAAATTGCCGTGGGGGGGGGTTGCAATAGAAAATTCTGTTGGAACTTCTTCTTGCAAAGTGAAATCTAAATACTGTCAACGAAAGTGGCAAGCCTGATTGTCACTATTTGTAAAATGTGGAATAATTATGAATTTACCTGCAATTAATCAATGTGGATAGAAGCTTCTTCTTCGTCCTGCTCTTTCTCAGCTTCAGCAAGTTCTTCCTCGAATTTATCTTCATCTTTCGCTGCTTTTTCAAGAGCATCGGCTATAGCATTATCCTGCTCTTCTGCATTTTCAGCAGAATCCTCTTCTGTATCCTCTGAACTTTCTTGTGAATCAGGCTCCTCAGAGCCTTCGGTTTCATCATCTTTTTCATCTTCGGAAGTAGCTTCCCAGGTTACGAAATCTTCGTGGACATCCTTTGCTTCAGGCTGCTCGTCATCTTCCTGCTCATCTTCAAAATCATCTTCAAGGTCAGCTGCCTCTTCCAAAGCATGTCTTTTGGCAAAAGCTGCTGCTACGGCACCGGCTACTGCTGCTGTTGCTGCTCCGAGTGCAACCATTCCCCAATATTTGTTAATCTTAGCCATATTGTCTGCTCCTTTCGGTATTTTCCATCTGTCTAAACAAAGCTTAATGGAGTTGTCTATATTGTAATACTTTTTACGCAAAAAGAAAAGAAAAAAATCGTTGCACCCATATAAATGGAGGGTTATACTGTTAAGACAGAAAAGGAGAGATTATGGAGAAAATTGTTTTAGCTTCTGGGTCCCCACGAAGAAAGGAACTGCTTGCAAGAACCGGTGTGGTTTTTTCTGTGGTTGTAAGCAATGGGGAAGAGAACACCAACCTGACAGATCCAGCGGAAACGGTGGAAAAGCTTTCGCAGGATAAAGCAATATCGGTTGCAGACAGACTTGAAAATGAAAGTGAACCTTGTCTGATCATTGGTGCGGATACCGTAGTTGCATTTGAAGGAAAGATTCTTGGAAAGCCGTCAGATGAAGAAGATGCATTAGATACATTGTTAAAACTTCAGGGGAAATCCCATCAGGTCTATACCGGTGTAACCCTTCTTGTAAAAGAACAGGGTATCTGGAAGCCTTATACTTTCAGTGAAAGGACCGACGTTGAATTTTATCCTGTTTCCAGGGAAGAGCTTCTGGAATATATAAAAACAGGGGAGCCTATGGATAAAGCAGGAAGCTATGGAATCCAGGGGAAATTTGGAATTTACGTAAAAGGAATCTGCGGAGACTACAATAATGTGGTTGGGCTTCCTGTAGGAAGACTGGTTTATGAACTTAAGAAAATGAAAATCAATATAAGGGGAATGAGAAAATGATAAAAGCATGTATTTTTGATCTGGACGGAACTTTAGCCTACACATTGGATTCCATGGCTGTTGTAGGAAATGAAGTTGTAAGAAAATACGGTTTGAAACCAATGCCTATAGAAAATTACAGATATTATTGCGGAAACGGTGCTGACATGCTGGTGAAAAGACTTCTGGTCGATGCAGGAGATCCGGAATTGCTGCACTATGAGGAAGCAAGAGCGTTATATAGAAAAGAATTTGATAAAGACCCATTTTACAAAATACAGCATTATCCGGGAATGCCGGAAACCTTAAAAGAGTTGAAAAAAAGAGGCGTGAAGCTGGGGGTGTGCTCAAATAAACCACATGAAGCAGCCGTGAAAGTGGTGGAAAGAATGTTTGGGTCTCAGATTTTTGATGCAGTTATGGGACAGAGTGATTCTGTAAGAAAGAAACCAGCACCGGATGGTCCGCTTAAAATCGCGGAGCAGTTTGGAATTAAGCCAGAAGAGTGTATGTATCTGGGAGACTCCGGAACAGACATGCAAACTGGAAAAGCAGCCGGGATGTACACGGTAGGTGTTCTGTGGGGATACAGGGAAAAAGAAGAACTGCTGAAAAATGGAGCGGACTATCTTGTGGATTCTCCAGAGGATATTCTTGATTTATATGAGGAAAAATGCGAAGAGTAAAATTTTGATAACTATTCAGCAGGCTCTAAACAGTTATAACTTTTATTATAAAACAGGAGGTCGGAAAAATGTATACAGAGGAGTGTATTCAGACATTTTTGGAAAAACAGGAGCAGCTTTTTGATGAACCGGTTGCAGAAACTTACGAAGAAGCAGAGGAATTCCTGGAGGATTGCATGGCTGTAGTTGCAGATTCTATTGACGAAGTGCGAAAATATCTGTCTGGAATGGGTGCAGATGTGGATGGCATGAGTAATGAAGAATTAGAAGAAGCAAGTGAAGTATTTGCCCTTCCAGATGGAAAATATCTGATTGTGGAGGGATGATCTTTTGAAGCAGAGGTTTGCAGCTGTAGAGTAACTGACTTTCACATAAGGTGATGAAACCGGCGAAAAGGCAGTATGTCCGGTTGGAAATTCAGAACAGTTATCGGATAAATTCATATTACATAAGTATAAAATCAGGTTGCTATAATGACACTAAACAAGAGAACATAATGTGTTATTGTTCAGAAGAGAGGATACATCCCATAGGATGTTTTCCGGAGAAAGAAGTGGCCAGCAACTATCGCGTTATGGTTCACTGGCAATGTTCCGCGAGGTGTTTTTTGTAAACAAAGTTCACAGAAAACCCGAGAAGCTGGGCGCGGAATCGTGCGGATGCATGATTCCTGTGCAGCGCGAAGTGGTTGCAGTGCGCGGAGCGAACAGTAGCACTGTCACATGCACTGTAAGAATTACAATAAAATAAAAGTGCTTGTGGAAATGTTTAAAATATGTTACAATAATGTTACAGGTCAGCCTAAAAGGGGAATGTAAAGGAGGATGGCATATGAGACCTAGGAAAATTATAGCAATGATTATGACTTTTCTTATGATGCTTTCATTGCTTCCGTCTCTGGTATTTGCGGCAGCAGCACCAGAGGGAGAACTTGGAGGTCAGCTTAAGATTAAGGGAACTGCAGCTGTAGGCTCTGAGCTTAGCGCAGATTATGAAAAGGTTACACCGGAAGGACTTACAGACGATTATGTAACGTTCAGCTGGTCAAGAAAAGTTGGAGATCAGCTTACTGAAGTAGGCACTGAGAAGACCTATAAGCTTGTTGATGAAGATCTTGGAAATAAGATTGAGCTGAAAATTACCGGAAAGGCCGAAATGGGCATAACCGGAGAACTGAAAGTAAATACAGTTGAAATTGTGGCTACACCGGAAGAAGCTCCGGAAGAGACAACAGAGCTTCCAGAGGGAGAGCAGGAGGCTGCACCGACAGAGGAAACCCCTGTTCAGGAGATCGCAGCAGAGGATACACCTGCGGAAGGTTCCCAGACAGATGAGAACACACAGCCGGCTCAGGATGTGGCAGAAGATACACAAACCGAGGAAGTAACTGACATTGGTGCTGATGAACCAACTGATTCTTCCGCTGATGTTATGCAGCCGGCAGATGGACAGGACACAGAGAATTCTGCTGACAATTCCCAGTCTGAGATCACTACAGATGACAGTGTGATTAACATTGGAACAGAAGGCTATCTGGAAGTTCCTGAGAATGGACAGGCTGAGGCTGCAAATCAGGGAGCATCAGCTGAATCCCCTGCCCAGCAGGAACCTGTGTATACAGCAAAAATTGTTGCAGAAAATACTGCAGAAGATGGTACTGCAGTACTTGATTTTGGAACCGTAAATGCAGGTTTCACACAGGAAAATGCGAATTCTTCCATGACTAAGAATGTAACTGTTAAGAATACTGGCAACAGCACTCTTAATTTCAAAGAAATCAGTCCGGAACATTTTATGGTAAAGGATCTGGGTTCTCTTGCGGCTGGAGAATCAGTCGATGCATGGGTTATGCCAAGAGAAGGTACAGCTGTTGGAGAATACAGTGATACGATCACTTATGAAACAGAGGAAGGTGTAAAGGTTTCCTTCATTGCAAAGCTTACAGTAGCTGAGCAGAAGCAGGATGATACGAATACAGATCAGCAGCCAGCAGAGAAACCAGCTACACCGGAAACCACCCCGGAAGTGACACCAGAGGTAACTCCAGAAGTTACCCCAGAAGTCACCCCAGAGGTAACTCCAGAAGTTACCCCAGAAGTCACCCCAGAGGTAACTCCAGAAGTTACCCCAGAAGTCACCCCAGAGGTAACTCCGGAAGTAACACCAGAAGTCACCCCGGAAGTGACTCCGGAGATTACTCCAGCTCCTTCATTTACTACCGACATTTCCGAAGTGAAATTCGACAGTAAAGAAGCTGGTTACAAAGAAGCACCAGCTGCAGTTACAATCAATGTATCCAATACTGGAAATGTGAAATTAACCGGTATTGCTGTAAGTGTAAGCGGAAACGAATTTACAGTAAGTGCTCCGTCTGCTTCAGAATTAGAGGCAAATGCAAACCAGTCTGTATCCTTTACTGTTGCACCGGCAGTTGGATTGGCAGCAGGAACCTATACACAGACTGTTTCCATTAAGACAGATCAGACAGATTACCTGAATATTCCAGTAAGCTTTACAGTAACAGAAGCTGCTGCCAAGCTTACAGCTGTAGGCAAAGTATCTGATATCAGTCTGGCAAACGGGGTTGAGAAGTCAGCAGCTGGACTGCAGCTTCCATCTACTGTTAAGATTACTACAAACAAGGGCGATATGAATGCCTCTGTAAAATGGGATGTAAAGGGCAGTGCATATAATCAGAACAGTACAGAAGCACAGAAGTTCTCTGTGAAAGGTACTGCTGCTCTTCCAGACGGTGTTACCAATCCGGATAACCTGAGCCTTGTAGTATCTGTTAATGTCACTGTAAGCCGTGGACCGATTGTATCTGATGCAGGGAATAACAGTATCACAGGAATCAGCTCCGATGGAAACTATACTACAGAGACCAAGATTACTTTCACTGCAGTTGGCGCAGGTATGGATATTGAAAATCCGATTAAGGGAGATGTAAGATATCAGCCGCTGAACTGGGAGGTTCTTGAGGCAAGAAGCTGGGACGGCGCACCATATTCTGCAACTTTCCGCATGGGCAAGAATGGAAATTATACTTTGACTGTCACATATAATCAGCAGCAGTTTGATGGAAGCAACTGGGTAAACACTGGAACACAGGATACCAAGCAGGTTAATTTCACTGTAAATGCTGCACCGAATCAGACTCTGACACCGGCTGCAGACAAAACAGATGCAAATCAGAAGAATGCAGTAAAGACCGGGGATAATACTCCAATCCTCCCATTTGTAATTATTCTGATTGTTGCGATTGTATTAATTGCAGGAATACTTGTTTACCGCAATAAGAAAAAATAATAGTGGATTCTCAGATAAACAGTAATTGTGAATGAGAGCAGAACGAATGAGGGAGACCAGAAATGGTCTCCCTTCTTTTAATAAAAACTACTAGCACTCAATTAAAATGAGTGCTAAATTTTCCTTGACTTTTAGTCAGTTTGGTATTACTATAGTTTGTATAATTAAGAAGACAAAGGAGAGTGAGCTGCATGGCTGAGAAGCATGGTAGTTTATCAATTAACAGTGAAAATATTTTTCCAATTATAAAGAAATGGTTATATTCTGATCACGACATTTTTGCAAGAGAGTTAATCTCCAATGGTTGTGATGCAATTACGAAGCTTAAGAAACTTGATGTTATGGGTGAATACACACTTCCGGATGATTACAAAGCTGAAGTACAAGTTATTGTGAATCCGGAAGAGAAGACTTTGAAGTTTATTGATACAGGTCTTGGTATGACGGCCGATGAAGTGGAAGAGTATATTACACAGATTGCTTTTTCAGGAGCTACTGAGTTTCTTTCCAAATATAAAGATAAGACCACGGATGATCAGATCATCGGTCATTTTGGACTTGGCTTTTATTCAGCATTTATGGTAGCAGATGAAGTTCATATTGATACTCTTTCTTATAAAGAGGGCGCTGCTCCAGTACATTGGACCTGTGATGGTGGTACAGAGTATGATATGCAGGAAGGCAATAAGACTACAGTTGGTACTGAAATTACTCTGTTTTTAAATGATGAGAGTACAGAATTTTCCAACGAATATCGTATGAGAGAGATTATTGAGAAATATTGTTCTTTCATGCCGGTAAATATCTATCTGTCTAAAGAGAATGCACCGCAGGAGTATGAGACTATTGATGAGGCTGAGCTTCGTGATGATGATGTAATTGTAGAGCGTATCCACGAGGATGCTAAGACTGAGGAGAAAGAGAATGACAAAGGTGAGAAAGAAGTCGTAGAAGTATCTCCTGCAAAAGATAAAGTAAAAATCAATAAACGTCCGGTATCTTTAAGTGATCCGGAGCCATTGTGGATGAAACATCCAAACAGTTGTACAGATGAGGAATATAAAGAGTTTTACCGTAAAGTCTTTATGGATTATAAGGAGCCTTTGTTCTGGATTCATTTGAACATGGACTATCCGTTTAACCTGAAAGGTATTCTGTACTTCCCGAAGATCAATACAGAATATGATTCCATTGAAGGTACGATCAAACTGTACAATAACCAGGTATTTATCGCAGATAACATCAAGGAAGTAATTCCAGAATTTCTGCTTCTTCTGAAAGGTGTAATTGATTGTCCGGATCTTCCACTGAATGTATCCAGATCTGCACTGCAGAACGATGGCTTCGTGAAGAAGATTTCCGAGTATATTACAAAGAAAGTAGCGGACAAGCTTACCGGAATGTGTAAAACAGACCGTGAGTCCTACGAGAAATACTGGGATGATATCAGTCCATTTATCAAATATGGCTGCATTAAGGACAGTAAGTTCTCAGATAAGATGAATGATTATATCCTCTTCAAGAACATTGATGGCAAATATCTGACTCTGAAAGATTGCATCGAAGAGAACAGGAAACCAGAAGATGAGACTAAGACAGAAGAGACTGTTGAATCCACAGAAGAGAAGAAAGAGGACGGCGCGAAAGACGAGAAAGAGCCTGAGAAGACTACTATCTTCTATGTAACAGATGAGGTTCAGCAGAGTCAGTATATTAACATGTTCCGTGAGGCAAAGAAGGATGCTGTTATTCTGAAACACAATATTGACAGCGCTTTTATTTCCCATCTGGAGCAGAAGAATCAGACTATCCAGTTTAAGAGAATTGATGCAGATCTTACAGAAGAACTGCGTGGGGAGGAAGCTACTGACGAGGAGACTTCCAAGACTCTTACAGAAGTATTCAGAGATGCATTGAAGAATGACAAACTGGAAGTGAAGGTTGAGAATCTGAAAAATGAAAAAGTTGCTGCTATGATGACCCTTTCTGAAGAGAGCCGTCGTATGCAGGATATGATGAAGATGTATAATATGTACGGCATGGATCCATCTATGTTTGGTGGTCAGGAAACTTTGGTTCTGAATGCGAAACATCCGTTGGTTCAGTTTGTAGCAGACAACAAGGATTCTGATAAGACCCCGGTTATTTGCGAGGAACTGTATGATCTTGCCATGCTGAGCCATAAACAGCTTTCACCGGAAGAGATGACCAGATTTGTTCAGAGAAGCAATGAAATTCTGCTTATGCTGACAAAATAAGTTATGACAAAAAGGGACAGACGCATAAATGAGTATTGCATTTAGGACGCCTGTCCTTTTTATATGAAAAATTGGAAAAGTTTATCCTGTTATTCTGTTTTTCTATAGAATTTTATCTCGAAATCTCTAAAAAATATTACAATTTTCTTAATTTTCGTCTCAAAATGCTAAAAAAGGCAAATTTAACTCGTATTATATGTAGAGGCAAATCAAGGGCTGACTGCAGATGCAGAATCAGAAGTATAACTTATTGTGGGAGGGACAAAAATGAGAGAGGTATACGGCACGATACGCAAACTTGGTGCGACATCGAAATATAAAGGATATTATTTTGTGGCGGAAGCCATACGCATGACAATGGAATTTCAGGAAAGACCAATGAAGATCACAAAAGATATTTATCCAAGGCTTGCAAAGAAATTTAAATCCAAGCCATCTAATATTGAGCATGATATTCGTACAATTGTAAATGTATGTTGGGAAAATCATCGGGAAAGACTGGAAGAGATTGCCGGATATCCTCTGGAATACAGACCTACCAACAGTGAATTTGTAGATATGATCGCCTTTTATCTGGGAGATGAAAAAGAAAGCAAGGTTCCAGACGTGGAATGCCAGAATAACTCTATTGGAAAATTAATGGAGAACCTATTCTGACAGGATTAAACTTCTTCTACAGATAATCCGCTGCGATGAAAAAAATCCATCACATATTGCTCCCAAAGGTGGTCCAGTTCTTTACCGGGAAGAAAGGTTTTCATAGATGTTCCGGTAATACAAAACAAGGTCTTATTCTTATATTGGAGATTCAAATACAGACCTGTTATCAGTTCGGGAGAAAGTGAAAATGCAGAACTCTGCAATAATGCAACGGTCTTGTTCGGAGAAAACTGAAGCACGATTTTGAAAGAAAGAGGCGCTTTTTTTCCACGGATAACAGAATAACAAAATGGTTTTACTTCTTTCCAGAGAGAGAATGTACGGTGGCTGGAAGCTAAAAATTCCTGCTCATCATTATCGAAAAAATCAGTTTGGAGTTTGCCGTCAATGGAAAAAACATTGCTGGTAATGATCTCTGCCTGGTTTAGCCAGAAGAGATCGAAGGTATCTCCAAGAAAAAGCTTATTGGTAAAATTCTTCTGGTCAGTGATTTTTAAAGCGAGCATAGGGACCTCCTTTCTAAAGGGCATGTCGCCTGTCGACGACATCAATATATGAAAATCAGTTGCTGATGAACAATAACCATTATAAAGCAATTTGGGGGAAAATGGAAGAAAAAACTCTTTTCAAACACATAGTAATGTGTTAATATAGATGTGGTATTTAAAACTACATATTACGGAAAAGAGG
>OLQK01002278.1_pt1 | contig 10445 bp, 4 predicted proteins | sample 1672501 | NCBI WGS metagenome assembly OLQK01 (sample SAMEA3136693, study PRJEB25190) | human gut metagenome | biome: human gut; feature: human-associated habitat; material: faeces | place: Austria | collected 2013 | reverse complement strand
GGTAAATACAAACTGGAGGAAACAAAAGCACCGGAAGGATATCTGACAGACGGTGTAAAAGAGATTGAATTTTCGATTACGGAAAATGGGAAGATTGCAGATTTAACTGATGAAAGCCATTCCATTTACAACCAGATTAAGCGAGGAGATCTGGAGGGAGTAAAGATTGGAGCAGGTACACATATGAGACTTGCGAATGTTCCTTTTAAGATTACGAGCAAGACAACCGGAGAGAGCCATATCATAGTGACAGATAAAAATGGTCAGTTTTCAACTGCTTCCAATTGGGCATCTCATAAGAGAAATACAAATGCCGGGAAATCCAGTGAGGACGGAATCTGGTTCGGAACTTCTGAGCCGGACGACAGCAAAGGTGCATTACTTTATGACACTTATGAGATTGAGGAGTTAGCTTGTGAATTCAACAAAGGTATGAAATTGATTCCAGCATTTGAAGTTGTTGTCAGCAGAAATAAAGTAACAATCGACCTTGGAACACTGACCGATGAGTATGAAAAAGAGATTACCATTCATACCACAGCAACGGATAAAGAAACGGGCGAAAAAATAATTGTTGCAGGAAAGAAAGTAACGATTGTGGATACAGTTACTCTGGACGGTCTGGAAGAAGGCAGAAAGTATCAGTTAAAAGGCTGGCAGATGTTGAAAGAGGAAAATGCAGAACTGCTCATTGATGGAAAGCGTGTGGAGAGTGATTATACCTTTGTTGCTGACAATGAAAAAATGAAGGTAGAAATTTCTTATACGTTTGATGCATCAGAACTTGGCGGAAAGAATCTGGTTACATTTGAAGAATTATACGATTTGAAGAATCCGGAAGGACCTGTAAAAGTTGCAGAGCATAAGGACATTGACGATGAAGGTCAGACGGTCCTGATTACGGAGCGAAAGATTTCGATTCATACCACAGCAACTGATAAGAATGGCAAGAAAGAGATTGAAGCCGGAAAAGATCTGACAATCGTGGATACAGTTACTTTAGAAGGACTGGAAATTGGTACGAACTATAAGCTGTCTGGTTGGCAGATGGTTAAGGCAGAAAATGCAAAGCTGCTCATTGATGGCAAAGAAATTACCAATGATTATGAATTTATAGCGGACAAGGAAAACATGGAAGTACAGATTGAGTTTAGTTTCGACGGTAGCACTCTTGGAGGAAAGCAGCTTGTAACCTTTGAAGAACTGTATGATATGACAAATCCGGAAGAACCGAAAAAGGTAACAGAGCATAAGGACATCAACGATGAAGGTCAGACTGTAACCATCAAAGAAGTACCGGGAACACCAACCCCAGAGACACCGGGTACTACTACAAAGACAAGTAATCCTCCAAAAACAGGGGACACCGCAAAAGCAGGATTGTGGTTAGCTATTGCTGCATTGTCAGCAATGGGAGTCGGCGGTGCGGCTATCCATGCAAGAAAAAAGAAGAAAGCACCACTGGCGATTGAGGAAAAGAAAGAAGAAAGCGAGGACGAATAAGGATTACAGGGTGGTGAAATGCCACCCTTTTACATAGCAAATTAGGCAAGGAGGACAAAAGAATGGTAGTGAACCAGAAAGCAGTAAAAGTTATCAATAAGATATTTGAAGCAGGAATTACAGAAGAAAAAGATATTTCTGCAATGACCTTGGACGAGATTCTGGAGATTCAGGGCATCACGGTTGCAGAGATTGGAATGATCAATGACTTGCAGAAAGCAATCAAAGCGAATAAAGTGATCACTTTTTTAGGAGGTGGAGCAGTATGAGATATGACGTTATGAATGAGCATTATACAGAAATCAGGTTGTTTGGAAAACCTGCATTATTTAACGATATGCGTTTGGATCAGGAGACAGTTCCGAAAGGGTTATATTTATATGAAGTCAGATATGATGATGAAACGTGGGAACCAGTTCAGATTGCAAAAGGCATTTTAGCAAATCATTTGGGTTCGGTTCTTACACGCGAACGGGTAAAAATACCACCGAATGGTTATCTTGATCTGGAAGCGAAAACGGACTGGAAATATAAAGATAAGGGGTGTCGGACGGTGCAGGAGTTATTAGAAAAATATCCAATCAGACAAAAAGAAAGAGAACGATAGGAGGAAGGTACGTGATAAAGAAATTTGATGTCATTACAAAACTGTATGAGGAAGCGACGCAGGAAGTGACAGAATCACCGGAAAAGTGGCTAGCCTTTCTTCAGTCAGCCAGTAAAAATTACCGATTGCCATTTGATGAACAGCTTTTGATTCATGTGCAGCGTCCAGAAGCAACCGCAGTACTTCCTATGGAAAAATGGAATGAAAAGTTTGGACGGTGGGTAAAACGGGATTCCAAAGGAATTGCGGTATTTGATAAGAGTTCCGATAGATTAAAGTTAAAATATTATTTCGATGTATCTGATACCAGAGAAGGAAAATACAAACGTCTGGTGCGTCCAGTTTCTTTATGGAGTGTGTCAGAAGAACAACAGAAATCTGTAAAAGAAGCCTTGGTAAATGCGTTTGGCGTGGCAGATGGAGACAGAAAAGAGTTTGCGATGGTGATTCTGGAAGCATCTCTGAACATTGCAGAAGATAATATTGGAGATTATCTTCAAGATATCTTGCTTGCGACACAGGACAGTCCGCTGGAAGAAATGGATAAGTTCAATATCCGGTTAAAAATGAAACAACTGCTTGCAAACAGTATTTCCTATATGCTTTTTTTTCGTTGTGGAATTAAACCAGAAATCTATTTGGAGACAAGGGATTTTCAGAATATCCGGGAGTTTCATACCAAAGAGCTGGTCAATCTCTTTGGCGTGGCAGCAAGTGATATGTCAGAAATGGCATTAGGTGAAGTTGCGGACACCATACAAAAATTGCAGATACAGGAGCGGAAGCAACGCACATTTGTTGAACGGAAAACAGCAGATTATAATGTGAATAACAAACAGGAAACCACAACAGAAAGGAGACAGGACAATGGCAGCAATCACATACAGCAGACAGGGAGATTATCTCCTGCCGAATCTTACAATTCCAGAGGAAGAGGAAGTTCACCTTGGGAAGTACGCATATCTCCGAAATCAATATCTGATGAAGAATCGGTACGGAATGTATCTGAACCTTCTGACAGCAGGAACCTTGAATCAGCATCTGCTTCAGACGGAGGAAGAAGCACAGATGAGAATGGAAACACTTATCCAGCAGATGGCAGAGAAAGAGGGAGTGACGGAGGAATTGAAAGCCAGAGATCAGATGGAGTGGATCGGGCGAATGAACAATATCCGGCAGAGAGCACAGGAAATCGTGAGGAACGAAATTCTGGAGAATTAAAATGGCATGACAGGAGCAGTGAAGAGCATGAAATCGCATTTTTATCAAATGACGAAATCATCAAATCACTGCTCCTTTTTGCACCACACTTAAAAGCAACCAATGCGGAAATAAGTGATTTTTATGAGAGCCATGAGGAACGAAAAGCCCAGATGGAATATGTGAAATCACTTTTTCCAACGGGCGTGACAGAGTATACACTGGAAAATGGCGATGCAGTAGGATTCGATAAGTATGAAAATGTGCTGCATATATGGCGAGGAACATATGAGAATCGAATAGAGCAGGGATATTATGACTGGTATGTAATTGCGGGGTATTATGACGGAATGCGTGTCCTGGGCGAATTGAAGGATAGTAGAGAAACACTTTTGAGTGTTGATGGACAGCTTCAGTTAATTGATGACAGAGCGGTAGAAGATGTTTCTACTTTTTCTTTTACGCAGGAAATTATTGACCGGGCACTTCAAAGTGGTTCAAGCTTTTCACAAGGGAAGTATCATATTTACTGTTATTTTAAACAGGGACACAGTATGGAAGATACGGTGAAGTTCCTGAAAAATGAATATGGAGTCGGGGGAAGGTCTTCCATCTTGACTGGAACTGGTATCGGTGAAGAACATGATGGAAAAGGACTGAAACTGCATCGGGGATATGGGGAAGATTCTCCTAAAATACTGCTGAAATGGAATGCGGTTGCAAAAAGGATTGGAGAATTGATTGACGTAGGAAGGTATCTTTCCAAGCGTGAACTGGAAGGAATCCCTGACTATGAGAGAAGAGTGCTTGCAGGGGAAATCTATCATTTCTATTATAACTGTCCAGAGAATGTTATGCGTCCGTATCCGGCAGGAACGGATTATTATGAAGCGGTAAAATTACTGCTTCCACAGTTGGCAGAACCTGAACGGGTAACAGAATTAGTTTCACAGATGTCTGAGGTTTTGGCGGATACTGCTGATTTTGATACAAGATATGCTGATATGCAAAAGGCGTATCAAGATATTTTGGATTATCAGCATGGAAGATATAGTCTTACCACATCGATTATAGACGAAAATATAATAGGAACAGAATCCCATCCGTTTGTTACCCAAGAGGAACATCCAACACGTTCAAATGAAGTGGTGACAGAATCGGGAAATGGTCTGGAAGATTACGATATTTCTGTAGATTCTGTTGTTACGATAGGAATGAAAGATTATGAGATTGAGTTCCTGTCAGAAGAAAGAGTGGTGCTTCGGGATCAACAGTATCCGATTTTTACCGAAGAACTATCCAGAGAAGAATTTGACCGTAAGATACGTGAGAATCCGGCAAATGACCATTTGAAACTCAAACGGCCATTGCCGGAATTACCAGCCGAAGAAGAAAAAGAGGCACAGCCGACAGACGTTCCGGCAGAAGAGATAGAGACTGAGCTGAGTATTCCAGAGCAGAATTATCAGTTTGTGATGAAGCTGGCAGGAGAGGTTTTACGGGGAGAAGTAGATTCCAAAACCTTTGAAGCAGGGGCAGGATTCATGCCCCTTACGATTGAGCAGATTGGTGATAACTATATTGCAATTTCTCATTACTATGAGCAAAACGGAGATGCCATGGCAGATCCGGATATGGAATTTGCTTATGATAATGACAGGAAAACGCTTCAGGCAAGAACTTATCAACAGGACGCATTACAAAGATACGATGAAGTCTATGGTAATGATGGCTATAATGAGCAACTGGAAGAAGAATTAAACCTGTTTGCACACCAGTGGTTCCAGACAATCGAGCAGCAGGGATATGTTCCGGTACAGGAAGCAGTCGAACTTGAAGATGTCGTATTACCAGCCGAAGAAGAAAATACTCTGGAATTAGCACCTTCCTTGGAGCAGGGCGAACCTGCGAAGAAAATGCAGAGATATGATCTATATCCGGAAGTTTCCGGGCAGAACAGACACCAGTATCAGATTACAGAGGAGACACCGGAGTATGGCTCAGCGAAAGAAAAGTTCCGGAGAAATATCGAAGCCATTCAACTTCTGAAGAAATGTGAAATGGAACATCGTTATGCAACACCGGAAGAACAGGAAATACTGGCAAAATATGTTGGTTGGGGCGGTCTGTCCGATGCATTTGATCCAAAGAAATCTGCATGGGCAGACGAATATTTGGAATTGCAGAATGTATTAAGTGAAGAAGAATACGAATCTGCAAGAGAATCAACACTGACAGCGTTCTATACCCCGCCGATTGTAATCAAGAGTATGTATCAGGCATTGGAAAATATGGGACTAAAGAGTGGAAATATTCTGGAACCGAGTTGTGGTGTGGGTAACTTTATCGGCATGAAACCGGAATCTCTTTCGGACTGTAAGATGTATGGTGTGGAACTGGATTCTGTTTCCGGAAGAATTGCGGCACAGCTTTATCAGAAATCAAAGATAGCAATAGAGGGATATGAAAAAGCAAATCTCCCGGACAGCTTTTTTGACGTTGCAGTTGGAAATGTACCGTTTGGAGAGTTCAAATTATTTGACAACAGGTATGACAGATATAATTTTTTCATTCACGATTATTTCTTTGCAAAGACATTGGACAAGGTAAGACCGGGCGGTGTGATTGCATTTATCACATCATCGGGAACCATGGATAAGAAAAATCCATATGTCAGAAGATACCTGGCACAGAGAGCAGAATTGATCGGTGCGATCCGTCTGCCGAATGATACCTTTACCAAAAACGCAGGAACGAAAGTAACATCAGATATTATATTCCTCCAGAAGCGTGACCATATGATACTGGAGGAACCGGACTGGGTATATCTGGATTATGATGACAACGGCATTGAGCAGAATCGCTATTATGTGCGGCACCCGGAAATGATACTGGGAGAAATGGTCATGGAATCCGGTCCGTATGGCATGAGAAGCACTTGCAGACCGTATGAGGGAAGAGAACTGTCAGAACTTCTATCAGTTGCAGTTGAAGCATTAAAGGGTACGATTGAAGAAGTGGAACTTGAGGAATTGATAGAGGAAGAAGATCATACGATTCCTGCAGATCCATTGGTAAATAATTATTCTTACACATTGGTAGATGGAAAGCTTTATTATCGGGAAAATAGCCGTATGAAGCCTGTGAGTCTGCCAATGACGGGAACAAATCGTGTGAAGGGCATGATTGCGATACGGGATTGTGCAAGAGAACTGATTAGGTATCAGACAGAAGGATATTCCGATGAAATAATTGAAGGACAACAGAAGGAATTGAACCGTTTGTATGACCTCTTCCGCAGCAAATACGGACTCTTAAATGATCGTGCCAATATGCGTGTATTTGCAGACGATAACAGTTATCCGTTGCTGAGTTCGCTGGAGATTCTTGCAGAAGACGGAACCCTGGAACGAAAAGCAGATATGTTTTCTAAGCGGACGATCAAAGCACATGAGGCAGTGACCAGTGTGGATACTGCCAGTGAAGCACTGTCGATTTCTCTTGCAGAAAAAGCGAAGGTAGACATGGATTTCATGTCGGAACTGACAGGGAAATCAGAAGAAGAACTGGAACGGGAGTTGTCTGGTGTTGTCTTCCGTTTACCGGAAAGTGGCACAGAGAATCCAAAGTATGTTTCCGAAGACGAATACCTGTCAGGAAATGTCAGAGAGAAGCTGAAAGTAGCGGAACTTACTGCACAGTCAGATGCAAGGTATCAGGTCAATGTGACTGCACTGCAGAACGTACAGCCAAAGGATTTAAGTGCTTCAGAAATCAATATCCGGTTGGGGACAACATGGCTCCCGGAGAGTGATGTTGAAGATTTTATGTTCCAGTTATTGAACACACCTAATTATATGCAATGGAGAATAAAAGTCCATTTTTCCAAATATACGGGAGAATGGCAGGTAGAGGGAAGAAGTCTGGATAAGGGAAATGTAAAGGCGAACAATACCTATGGAACAACAAGAGCAAATGCCTATCGTATTATCGAAGATACCCTGAATCTGAGAGATGTCCGTATTTACGATTATGTAGAGGACGAGGACGGAAAGAAAAAAGCCATTTTAAATAAGAAAGAAACTGCCATCGCACAGGGAAAACAAGATATGATCAAGCAGGCATTCCAGGATTGGATATGGAAAGATCCGGAGCGCAGGCAGAGACTTACAGATTATTATAATGAAAATTTCAATGCAATCCGTCCAAGAGAGTATGACGGAAGCCATCTGAACTTTTACGGAATGAATCCGGAAATCCGGTTGCGGGAGCATCAGAAAAATGGTGTCGCAAGAATCTTATACGGTGGAAATACACTGCTTGCTTATGTAGTTGGAGCAGGAAAGACTTATACGATGGTTGCAGCGGCAATGGAAAGTAAACGACTGGGACTTTGTCATAAGTCCATGATTGTTGTACCAAATCATATTATTGAGCAGTTTGCAGCCGAATGGTTACAGCTTTATCCGGCAGCAAATTTACTGGTAGCAACCAAGAAAGATTTTGAAACCAAAAACAGAAAACGATTCTGTGCCAGAATTGCTACCAGTGATGTAGATGCGGTAATCATCGGGCATAGTCAATTCGAAAAAATTCCACTGAGCATTGAGCGTCAGCAAAATACAATCCGCAGTCAGATTGAGGAACTGGTGCAGGGAATTACAGAGGAAAAATCAAGGAATGGAAATAAATTTACAATCAAGCAGTTGGAAAAGACGAAGAAGTCATTGCTTGTCCGATTGGAAAAACTGAATGACCAGAGTAAAAAAGACCAGGTGATCAATTTTGAAGAACTGGGAATTGACCGCTTATTTGTCGATGAGGCGGACGGATACAAGAATTTGTATCTATATACGAAAATGAGAAATGTAGCAGGTATCGCTCAGACAGAAGCGTTGAAGTCCTCTGATATGTTTATGAAATGCCAGTACCTTGACGAACTGACTGGAGGGAAAGGTGTAGTATTCGCTACAGGAACACCAGTCAGTAACAGTATGGTGGAACTATATACCATGCAGAGATATTTGCAGCACCACACATTGGTGGAACATAACTTACAGCATTTTGACGCATGGGCATCCACTTTCGGAGAAACAGTGACAGCAATCGAGCTTGCTCCGGAAGGGACAGGCTACCGTCTGAAAACGAGATTTGCAAAGTTTTATAATCTTCCGGAGCTTATGCAGATGTTCCGGGAGGTGGCAGATATTCAGACTGCTGACATGCTGAATCTTCCAGTACCAGAAGCAGAATATCGGGTTGTATCTGTAAAACCAAGCGAAATGCAGCGTGAAATGGTTGTAGAACTGGGAGAACGTGCGGAGCGTGTAAGGGAAGGACTGGTCAATGCCACCGAAGATAATATGCTTCTGATTACTAATGACGGAAGAAAACTTGCACTGGATCAGAGAATGATGAATGACCTGTTGCCAGATTACCCGGAGAGTAAAGTCAATGCGTGTGTAGAGGAAGTCTATAACTTCTGGGAGCAAGGGCAGGAAAAGAGATTGACGCAGTTGGTATTTTGTGATTTATCTACCCCGAAAACAGATGGAAGTTTCAGTGTTTACAACGATGTAAGGGACAAATTGATTGCCAAAGGGGTTCCGCCAGAGGAGATTGCATTTATTCATGATGCTAATACCGAAGTCCGGAAAAAAGAATTATTTTCAAAAGTGAGAAGAGGTGCTGTCCGTATTTTAATGGGCAGCACTTTTAAGATGGGTGCAGGTACGAATGTGCAGGATTTAATTATTGCAAGTCATGATCTGGACTGCCCATGGCGTCCGAGGGATCTGGAACAAAGAGCAGGACGAACCGTCCGGCAGGGAAACAAAAATCCGAAGGTAGATGTTGTCCGATATGTTACAGAAGGAACATTCGATGCGTATTTGTATCAGATTATAGAGAATAAGCAAAAATTCATTTCTCAAATCATGACCAGTAAAAGTCCTGCAAGGTCAGTAGAGGATATTGATGAAGTGGCACTGTCGTATGCAGAAATCAAAGCCTTAGCTGTTGGAAATCCGTATATAAAAGAGAAGATGGATCTGGATATTCAGGTATCAAAGCTTCAACTATTGAAGCAGAGCTTTCTTAGTCAGAAGTATGAAATGGAAGATAAAGCAGTGCGATATTTCCCAAATGAGATCAGGCAGTGTGAACAACGAATTGCGGATTATGAATCAGATATTGCGCTGGCAAAGGAAAATACGCCGCTAGACCGAGAGACATTTCCAGAAATGCAGATCCATGATGTGGTATATACAGAAAAGAAAGAAGCAGGTCAGGCAATCATAGAAGCGTGTAAAGCAATGAAATCGGCAGATGCAGTGCTGATTGGAAGGTATCGTGGTTTTCCAATGAAGTTGTCTTATGATTCTTTTCAGAAGGTGTTTGTAATCTCCATGTATGGAAAACAAGTGTACCATGTACCGCTTGGAACAGATATTCATGGTAATATCACACGTCTGGATAATAAGATTCAGGAACTGCCAGACAAGATGTTACGGTGTCAGGACAAGTTGGAAAACCTCAAGGTGCAGCTGGAGAATGCCAAAGAGGAAGCACAGAAAGAGTTTCCGCAGGAAGAAGAACTGGCAGAAAAGATAGCAAGACTTGGAGAATTAAATGTACTTCTGGATATGGATAAGAAAGATCAGGTGCTGTTGGACGATGGAGAAGGAGTGGAGATAGAACCGGAACAAAAGAAAAAAGAACATGAGCGATAGAAAGGATTCAGTCTGCCAGAGGGGTTCTGGCAGACTGAATGTAAAAATCGCACAGTCGTTTTCTCCTGAGAAAGTTGTTATAGTTAGCAAAAAGAACAGGAGGAAGTAGAGCATGAAATCATTATTTGCAAACGAAGAAATCATTTTACCGTCATGGCTAAAGATATTAATGGAAACAATAGACAGTGAGACAATCCAGAAACTATCTGAGAATCAAGAATATCGGAAAATGCAGATAAGAAGAAAAGAGTTGTTAGAACATTATCCGATTATAGAAAAAGTCATAGACGATGAAGGAAAGGTATCCATATCAGAACAGGAGCATAAAGCACTTTTGGAGTATTTTCTGGCTTGAATGAAAAAGTAAATTCTACATTCTAACATACCTTGATTTTATGCGGGAT
>OLQK01002277.1_pt1 | contig 10451 bp, 9 predicted proteins | sample 1672501 | NCBI WGS metagenome assembly OLQK01 (sample SAMEA3136693, study PRJEB25190) | human gut metagenome | biome: human gut; feature: human-associated habitat; material: faeces | place: Austria | collected 2013 | reverse complement strand
ATATAAAAAGAAATTGTGAAATTTTTATCTTTAAATGTGCGAAAATTATGAAAATCGTGCGTATTCATATACTTATACAGAAGAATTTTCATGTAATAAGGCTAAGAAATGAGGCGTAGCGATAGAATACGGAGCTGATTTGCACAATAAAATATAAAAAAACCAGATAAATCAATACGTCATTTAAAAACAAATTCTTAACAAATAATGAACTTATCATACAGAAAGGCGGAAAAGCCCGGAAATACAGTATTTGTGCGGCTTTGGGAAATTTTGTACCTATCGTATCTTATCGTAATTTATCGTATCTTGATGAAAAAATGGTGTAGTAAATGGTGTAGTAATGGCTTAAGATGGACACAATAAATGGAAATATACAAATTGCTAACTTTAGTAACGAATTCCCGTGACTTCAGTCATGAAAAGTTTCACCTAAAGATTTAAAAATAAACAAAAGATTGCTTTGTTTAGAAGCGAAAGTATTTTATCACACTCACGTAAAGATGTCACCCTATTATTTTATAAAAAAGAAGAAAAAATAATGGGAAGGGCAGCCGGATCATCCATGGACTGGCAGATTTTTCAGCTGGATTTTGCGTGCTATTTCCAGGAGCAGATGTTACAATTAAAAATAATGATGATAATTCAGATATGCGGCTGCACAGCCGGTATCATAATATTCGAAAGAGAGACACTTTATAAATGGCAAATGATCATGGAGAACAGATTAGAATCGTGCAGGAAACGGTAGCGGGTAAGGAGATTAACTTTGCCCACGTAATGGGTGGCCCTGCACCTATCATATATTAGAAGCTGGGACTGAATCCGCAGCTGGATTACCGTTCCTCAGCAATCGGAATCATGAATATGACACCGCCTGAATCTGCAGTAATCGCATCTGATATTGCAGTAAAGAGTGGCAATGTTTATCTTGGCTTTGCAGACCGCTTCACAGGTACGCTGATCATTACAGGAGAGATTTCCGATGTAATGTCAGCTATGACAGAGATCGTGGATTATTTCCGTGATTCCCTTGGATATGTAGTCTGCAATATTACGAAACGATAGGAAGTATGAGCATGGAGCGAATAACGAAGGAAGAACTGCTGGAAATGCTTTTCCACGATGACTATGAGCATCTGAAGGGGAAGAAGCTTCGTATGACCCGTGTGCGCGTTCCGGGCAAGGATGTTTGCCTCGCACATGTGCTCAATCCTTCTTTGACCTGTATTTATGAGAATCTGGGACTTCACATTGGTGTTCATGAGGGAGAGGACCACACAGGTGAGGCCATTGGGCTGATCCGCTTTACTCCCTGGGAGGCTGTTGTGGTAGCGGCAGATGTAGTGGCGATCGTGCAGGCGGCAGACGAACCCTTCAATCTGTTTGGGGCAAGCTGTCGTTCCTTTATCCAGCGTCCTCTTATCGGTATTATTACCAAGATCGATTCTCCTTATGCGAACATCCCCATGGTGCGTCAGTGGCTGATCAATGCCGGCTGTGAGCGGATTTTTATGGTCAACAATGTGACCCGTGAGGGAATTGGTGAGCTTCTGGAATATCTGCAGGATGATGCACCAAGTCTTACTCTGGAGCAGGCAATGTTTAAACAGAGCCTTGGCTTAAATGAGAGGGATCCTCTTCCTGAGGGAGTTACTTATCCGGAGGGAATCAGATGATGGCACAGACAGAAGCAAAGAGAAGCCCCCTTACTACCCTATGCTACCTGGAAAGGGACGGTCAGTATCTGATGCTGCACCGCGTTTCCAAGAAGAATGATGTGAACAAGGGGAAATGGATTGGCGTGGGAGGCCATTTTGAAGAGGGAGAAAGCCCGGAGGAGTGTATGCTCCGGGAGGTTTTTGAGGAGACGGGCTATACCCTTACCTCCTGGAAATTCCGCGGGATCGTCACTTTTTCACAGGAGGGCTACGGCACGGAATACATGTGCCTTTACACTGCAGATGGTTTTACAGGAACCATGAAGGAATGCGACGAGGGGAACCTGAAATGGATTCCTAAGGAGGAGATCTGGAATCTGAGATTGTGGGAGGGAGATAAGATTTTTCTGAAGCTTCTGAATGAAGATGTTCCCTTCTTCTCACTGAAATTAAGCTATAAAGGAGATGAGCTGGTAGAAACCGTACTGGATGGACGTCCTCTTGACACTGATATTATGATGATGAATTAATTAATTGCCATGTTTGTCATAGACAAATGTGGCAATTTGCTTTATATGGTCAGTTTTTCGTGTATACTGAAAATAACCAGTGGTACAAAGAAAGGAGGGCACCAGAATGGCTCGAATCATTTTTTTTATTTTTGCGGTTATGTGCTGCATTACGACAGGAAGCAAAGCTTCTCAAGGCTTACCAGAAGAAAAAGGCACTCTCACCGGAGCTTACCTTTATGAGGTGCCTGGCAGCAGCCAGATGAAGGATATGCAAAAGGTGCTGCCCTCCGAAATAGAATTCAGAAAGGACACGGAAGGACTGTTAACGGTGACGAAATTTACTTCCCCGGATGAAATCAGGACAGCTGTAAATGCCTTTCTTCAGATCCGGGTTGGAGACAGGACAGACATTTTTGTAACGGATCAATATAATGCCATTTCCTTTTTCTTTCCGGATAATACAACAGTGTCCTTCCAATTGAACGGCAGAAGCCTGGAATGGAGGAACGAGGGCAAAACAGAGCTTTATGACTTGGAGAATGCAGAGCTTTTCTGGGAGGAGGCAGGTTTAAGGTGACATTTCAGGAACAGTTGAATTTATATATAGAAGAGCTTTCCTGCAGCGGCAGGGAGATTGCCCAAAACAGCGGTATTTCCGAAACCATTCTCAGCCGATACCGAAAGGGTGAACGTCTTCCCGGGGCAGACAGTGATTATCTGAAAAAGCTTGCAGCAGGAATTGCCCTGACTGCAGAGCAAAAAGGAAAGAAAAAGGATCAGGAAAGTGTTTTAGAGGTCCTTTTGGCAGCCTTGAAGCAGGAAGAAAAATCAAAAATCTTTTATTATCAAAAGTTTGATATACTTCTTCGGGAACTGGAAATCAATGTATCCAAAATGGCATCTGCCCTGCACTATGATCCGTCCTATATTTCCAAAATCCGAACAGGAAAAAGAACACCATCAGATGTCCGGGGGTTCGCAGAAAATGTATGCGGATATATTGTAAGGAATTTCTCCGGCCAGGAGGAACTAAACAAAATCGTGGCACTGACAGGCTGTGACAATGAGACACTGATGCATCCGAAGAATTCCTTTATCCTTTTGCGGAATTGGCTTTGCTCGGGAAAATTTGAGACAATGGATTACATATCCGGCTTTTTGCAGAAAATGGACGAATTTAACCTGGATGATTACATACGAGCAATTCATTTTGACAGCTTTAAAGTACCTAAGGTTCCTTTCCAGCTTCCGGTTTCCAGACAATACTATGGACTGAAGGAAATGCGGGAGGGAGAGCTGGATTTTCTGAAGCACACAGTATTATCTAAATCCATGGAGCCTCTGCATCTGTGCTGTGATATGCCGGTGGAGGACATGGCACAGGATCAGGAATTTGCCAAGAAATATATGTTCGGTCTTGCCATGGTGCTGAAAAAAGGTCTTCATATTCACATTATCCATGATGTGGAGCGTCCTATGAAGGATATGATGCTGGGGCTGGAGAACTGGATTCCCCTTTACATGACCGGACAGATTTCCCCCTATTATCTGAAAGGGATTCAGAACAAGGTATATTCCCATCTGCATTATACCTCCGGGCAGGCGGCTATGACAGGGGACTGTATTAGCGGACATCATGATACGGCTCATTATTATCTTACCAGCCGCAAGGAGGAGGTGGAGATCTGCAGAAAAAACACGAAATATCTTCTGAAAAAGGCTCATCCTCTTATGGAAATCTACAGAGAAGAAAAGCGTGCCGCACTTTTTGATTTTCTGGAAAAGGATAGCCACGAAGAAGGGCAGCGCAGACGGATTCTGGCGGCGCCGCCGCTGTTTGTCATCCCGCAGGAGGTTTTGAAGCAGATTCTTGCAGAAAATGGAATCAGCAGGCAGGAATGCGCTGGAATCCTTAAGGCACATGCAAGGGAACAAAGGCGAATAGAGAGCATACTGACTCACAGCCAGGTTATTGATGAGCTGTCCCAGGTTACCAAGGCAGAATATGAGAAATACCCGGCAGTGCTTCCTGTGGCAGAGTGCTTTCTTGAGAAGGATATTCTGCTTACCTACCAGGAATACAGAACCTGCGTAGAGGCAGCCATGGCATACGCAGATGCCCACAAAAATTATCAGTTTTCCCTTATAAAGGCCAAAGGCTTTCACAATATTCAGATTACCTGCAGGATGGAAAAATGGTGTATGGTTTCCAAAAACAAAACACCCTCCATCCACTTTGTGATCCACCATCCAAAGCTTCGATATGCACTGGAAAATATGATACTCCCAATCCGTGATTCATAAACTAAAAAATGAAGGAGGCGTTTGGAAATGAAAAAATCATTGAGAAAAATAATTGCTGCCATATGTATGGGTACAATGCTTCTGTCATGTACTGCTTATGGCGCAGACAGCTCCCAGAATCTGATGGCATACACGGACAATGTGCTGTCAGATGGCTCCCTGATCTATTATTTTGAAGAGGTTGCAGTTACGCTTCCGGCTGACTGGCAGGGAAAAGTCCAGATCGAGACAACCGATAATTCTGCCACCTTTTATCACAAGGCAAGCCATGAGAAATGGCAGGAAAAATATGGGCAGGAGGGTGGAAAGCTGTTTACCTTATCCTGTACTGTCAATCACGATTTTCAGGAGCTTCCGGACTTTACCTATATTGGCTTTAGTGATCAGTCTGTAATGAACTATTTTATGATTTTCCCAACAGACTTCCAGGCATATACAGATGATTTGGCAATTGCAGCAGAATTTCAGCAGATGAATACGGAAATTGATTTTGTAAAGCAGCATGCCTATATGCTAAGCGAAGGCGACAACAACACAGTATCGGCTGCTGAGCCAGCGGCAATACCGACTACGGCACCGGTAGCTGTGCCGAATACGGAAGAGTACACAGGCAGCTGGGTGCAGATAATGGATGAATTTGAAATCTGTCTTCTGCCAGACTGGGAAGAGGTAGAGCTGGATGAGGAAGATAAGGCAGAGGGTGCTTACTATGCTGCAAAATGTGTTGACCAGGATGCAGTGTTGATCGTAATGGCTATGGATCTTACAGAGGGCTACACCCAGGAGGAGATTGAAGCGGAGCTTGCTGAAGGTAATTTTGACTCCATGCTGGAGGTTGCCGAAGAAGCGTTAAAGCAGCAGGGCTATACCATAGAAAAAACAGAGGTAATTCATGATATTCCATGTACCTTCTTTTCCTATGAGGACGCTTACGGAATTGTATTTATGGATCAAGGTGATTCTGTAATGGATGTCCTTTATTTCTCTGGCGAGGATATGGAAAACAATGATGGAGTGCAGTCTATTTTGCATTCTGTGAGATGGGTAGGCTAAAGAGGGCGCTGCCGAAGCTTATGCTGACGCTTCTGGCAGCCTGCATAAGCCTGAAGCCAACAGAAGTCAGGGCAGAGGAATCCTTGTTGGAGGCCTGGGAAAGGCAGAATCAGGCTGCCACAGGGGAAAATCACAACAATGTACCACAGCTTAAGGAAGAGGATATCCTTCGGATGAATCAGGGAAATGCGGATTTTCTGTATAACGATGAAGGGTATGTGACCTTTCTGAGAGGCAGATTTTACGAGGATAAGGTAACAGACACGGAAAAAGGAGTGGAATCCCTAATGGGGATTGCAGAGCTTCTTGGGCTTTCCAGGGGATCGGAATTTTTTGCAGTATATGGAGAGCAGGATGAATACGGCTACACCTACCTGACCTATAAGCAGCGTTACGGCGATCTGACTCTGGAAAATGCAGTGCTGAAAATCATTCTGGATCCACAGGGCTATACAGCAGGACTTGTAAGCTCCTTTACCCCAAATGTGGGAATGGCCCCGGAGGAAGAAAGCGCTATTACAGCTAAGGAAGCAGAACAGATTGTACGAAACCGGTATCCGGGAAATAAAGTACAGCTTTATACAAAATATACCAGAAAAACCTCTGTGACAATACAGGGAATTGCGTATCACGCATGGGCTGTTTTTACTACACCACCTGCAGGGGCAGCTGATAATGGCGGAAAAGGCTATCTGGAGCATCTGGTGGGATATGAAGGCAGCTACCTGACTTATATGGCTGTAAGCTCTCCTGAGGAGGTTGTGCCTGGGGACAATGTGCAGATGGAAATGGCTTTGTCCTATTTTGAGGGACTGTCCGCAGATACCTATACAGGTGAGGTTACGCTCCATGATGGAACTAAGAAAACCATCACGGTTCCTGTTGCCAGAAATGATGCAAGCGGAACCTGCTATCTGGCAGATGTAAATAGACATATTTTTCTGGCTGACTATTATTCCTATAATTTCCAGAATCAGTTCGTGCCCTGGACCTCTGATGATAATACCAGCTGGCCGGAGCATTACCTGATGGCCTATGAAAACTACATAAAGGTTTATGATTTTTATAAAAGTTACGGTCTGGAGTCTGTGGATGGCTTTGGAAGCCCGCTTCTGATTCTCACAGATTACTGCGACTTCCAGAAGCAGCCGATAAACAATGCCGTTTATCTTGGAATGTGTGAAGGCTGGGTGGTGTTTTCCGCAAGTGCAGCCAATCACTTCAGTGAGTGCGTAGATGTGGCAGCTCATGAATTTACCCACGGCATCACCGCTTATATTACAGGGGGAAACCTGTATGAGAATGCATACGGTGCCGTGAATGAGGGAATCAGTGATGTGTGCGGAAACCTTTGTGAAATGCTGCTTGGAGAAACTTCAGATTCTGCATGGTTCATGGGAGAAAACAGCGGAATGCCGGTGCGGTGCTTAAGTGATCCCTGGCAGTACGGCCAGCCAGCCGCTCTCTATGACAGATATTATTACCCGGAAACAGATTCGCCGAGTATAGATAATGATTATGGTGGTGTACATATTAACTGTTCCCTGATCGGATATGTGGGGTATCAGCTTTGCGCCCAGGGAATGTCAAAGGATCAGGCCTTTGGGCTGTGGATGGGAATGCTGCGGCTGATGACTCCAAAATCCGGCTACCAGGATGTACGGGAGGCTCTGAAATTTTCCGCACAGATTCATGGAATGGGAGAAGGCTGGCAAAATAAAATTGACGAGGTATGCAGGCAAGCGGGATATTAAAATCAGAAAAAAGTGAGGGATGGCTATGGACAGAAAAAAAGCAAATGCAATTTTTAAGGGAAGCCTGATTGCTATGACAGTGCTGCTTTGGGAGAGCAGTGGTATCTGCAGAAATCCGTATCCTGTATGGGCAGCTGATGAGAGCTCCCAATACGGACAGTATGGAACCTTTGACATGGGAAATTCAGAAGCGGCCGGGAAAATCGGTACTGATATCGGAGACGCCTCCCCTTCTCTTGGAGAAAAGTTTTCCGGCCTTGAAAAGGGAAAAGGATTAAACGGATTTTCCGGAAATATCCCTTCTGTTACAGATGGCACAAATACACAAAGCTCACAGGCAACCCAAAATAAAGGAGAACAGAGGGTATATAAGTGTACGGAAATTACAGATCCCTCTACCGGACTTAAAATGGCAAGGGGCTATGCACCATCCGACTACACAGTAAGCGGAGAAACCATTTGGTGCGGACAATGGCAGAGCCTTAACTATGCAGCCCAGGTTTATCTTACTGCAATGAGTCCGGATCAGAATACAATCATGGGATATTATTCTCCCGTTGGCTATGAGCAGATACTGGAATATTCCCAAAACGGCACAGACTATAGCTGGCACCAGGATGGCTCCTTTGACAGCACGACCATGATGCCTATGCTTCAGTTTATGACAGCGGATACTTACTGTGATTATATGGCAAAGGCCATCCTTCCGGGGCAGCAGCTCCAGATAGCCGGGCAGGATGAAATTTCCCAGGAGGAACAGGCAATACTGGACCAGAAGGCGAATACGAATTATCAGGAAACCTGCCAGATGCTTTCCCAGCTGAATACAGGAATTACCTACAATGTAGATGGTGCTTACTGTGGTGTAGCCAAGCGAACCTATAGCGTAAGCCTTAACGGCTATCCTTTTAAGCTGTATGTAATGAGCCTTGTTGAGGCAACTCAGCTTACCCAGACAGGCGAATTTGCGTACGTGGGCGGCTCCTTTAAATCAAGCTGCATTGCCTGGGATTCACCGGCTACATTCTTCATGCTCACCCCGGAGGAAGAATATGAAGCCAATAAGGAAATATATGAGCAGTTTGTAACCAACACAACTGTCAGTGCTCAGTTTATAGATGCGCTTGGCAAGGTACAGTACCAGCTTACCCAGGAAAGGCTTCAGCAAAGCGGTGGCAGCATGTCAGCAATCACCGGCGATTGTCAAAGCAGCATGAGTTCTTCTATGGGTTCAGATTCCTCTTATATGGCAGATCAGTTTTCTGATTATATCCTGGGTCAGAATGACTACACCTTATCTAACGGTGACCATGTAAAGGTTCCCAATTCTTACGATTATGTATATGAGGGAACTGACGGGAATGTTTATGTAAGCGGCAGCAGCTTTGATCAGCCAGCTGGCTCTACCCAGCTGTACCCTAATTAGAGCTTGTAAATAAAGGCTTGTACGGAAAATAAATGCGAAAGGAAGGTTAGCCTATGAAAGGAAAAAGACGAGTCCCCCAAATTTTAGTATCAGCCCTTCTTACTGCCGAAATGCTTTTTTGCAACGGCACTTCAGTGCAGGCAGAATTAAATTTCGGAGAGCTTGGAAGCGAAAATAACCAGATCGCAGCTCCGGCTGCAGGAATCACTGCTTCACCAGAGGCAGTCGCTTTGGATGACCTGGGAATTTCCATTGCACCTGGCAGCTATATCTCTATAGAGCAGACAGACGGCTTTGTGTATGTTTACACCCAGGAATCGGGCACGATCCCCTATGTGATCGTAGGCTACTATAACATTACTGCAGAGGATTTCACAAATCAGTTTACACAGTATATGGCACAGGAGTATTCAGACTTACAGGTAACTTCCCAGGAAAGCATGATAACCTTAAATGACAGAGAATTTTCTGGTATTGTATATTCCTATAATGTAGGTGGCTACGTGGTGCAGGACACAAGACTGTTTTTTGCTGAAAATGGAAACACCTATATGTTTGGTGCAAAGGAGATACCAGAGCTATCTTATTATGTGGGAAGTACGTTGGAGGAAACAGCAGGAAGCTTTGCCTATCTTGCTGGTGGAGACAGTGACTACACAAAGCATGTAGATGGCACCCGTTCTGTAACCTCAGATGCAGCTGCCTCAGACCCTATAGAAGATATTGAAAGCACTGTAAGTGATGTATTAGGACAGGGAGGAGCAGGAAACGACCAGTCTTTTGGCGGTACAGTGGGAAATATAGGCGGTGTTTCCTCAAGCGTGGAAGATGGGCAGACAGATACGGGAAATACAGACAGCTCTCAAATGGGAAGTATCACATTTTCTCAGGAAAATGTCAGCTTCGCCGGAACCTGGGTTCCTTTTGAGGATGGGTTTAAGCTGTATCTGCCAAATGACTGGGATGTGTATGAGCTATCTGATGAGCAGACCAAACAGGGAGTGCTCTTCTCAGCAGGTGACACCTCCGGAGTCCAGAACCCGCCTGGAATTTCTGTGGTATGGGCCTACAGTGACGGTGCGCAGTCCCTTGAGGAGCTTGCAGCAGACCTTACTAAGGGCGGTTATCAGGTGGATGATCTTGTCTCCATCAATGGAATTCCATGTATTTCCTACCGGGGTGAAGAAAGTGACTACAGTGCGATTATGTTTTTCCATCCAACCAACAAGCAGTATCTGTTCTGCGTGACCGGAGCCGGATATGCTTCCAACACAGATATGATTTGCCACATTCTGACTTCCTTAAGTCTTACCTGATGACACAAAGCAAAGGCCAGATGGCGGAAATGCTTTTTCAGGCAGTCCATGGGGTTACTGGCGTTTCCGATATTCCCTGGGACTGCAGCCCTTTACCTTGGCAAAAACCTTGGAATAATAATTGGAATCGGAAAATCCGGCTTTTTCAGCAGCTGCGCTGATGGTTTTTCCCTTACAAAGATCCTCCAGGCTTCTCTCAATGCGGTATTCCTGGAGATAAGTAAATAAAGTGGTACGGAAAGGCGGAAAAGCCCGAAAACACAGTATTTGTGCGGCATTGGGGAATTTTGTACCTATCGTATCTTATCGTAATTTATCGTATCTTGAATCTGATTGGACAGTATTGTGTTTCAAGGACTTAAAGACGAAGAAAGTTGTTGGAGAGAAATAATTTCCAGCAACTCTGTCTTTAATGAATAGAGTTC
>OLQK01002274.1_pt1 | contig 10454 bp, 10 predicted proteins | sample 1672501 | NCBI WGS metagenome assembly OLQK01 (sample SAMEA3136693, study PRJEB25190) | human gut metagenome | biome: human gut; feature: human-associated habitat; material: faeces | place: Austria | collected 2013 | reverse complement strand
CCGCCACCGTGCGCTTTGCCGCCGCGAGCATCGCCGCCTCATCCTTAAAGCTCAAGAGCGTGCGGGCGTGGCCGGCCGTGAGGTCGCCGTTGGCGAGCATTGCACGCAGCACATCCGGCAGGTTTAAAAGCCGCAGCGCGTTTGTCACCGCCGGGCGGGATTTGCCCACGGTTTTTGAGATTTCATCCTGCGTGAAGCTGAATTCATCCATCAAAGCCTGGTAGCCCTGTGCCTCCTCAAGCGGTTTTAAGTCCTCGCGCTGCAAATTTTCGATCAGCGCGATCTGCATGACCTCGCTGTCCGTCAGTTCGCGGATCAGCGCGGGCACGGTCATAAGCCCCGCCATACGCGAGGCGCGCCACCGCCGCTCCCCCGCGACGATCTGATACCCGCCCGAGAGCATCGGGCGCACGAGAAGCGGCTGCAGAACGCCGTGCTGGGCGATGGAATCCGCGAGCTCGCGCATCGCTTCGTCGCTGAATTCCTTGCGCGGCTGGTTCCGGTTCGGCTCCAGCTCGTTGATATTCAGCTCTACCGCGCTGCCGTCGTCCGCGCGCACGTTATCGTGAAAAATCGCGTCAAGCCCCTTGCCGAGGCCGCCTTTTTTCGCCATATCTGAAATTTATCCTCCTTCAATCATCGGTTTTTCTTTAAAATTTCATCCGTCAGCGCGCCGTAGGCCAAGCTGCCCTTGTTGCTCCGGTCGTAATAGAGGATCGGCTGGCCGTAGCTCGGCGCCTCGGAAAGGCGCACGGTGCGGGGAATCACCGTGGAAAACACCTTGCGCGGGAAATACTTCTTGATTTCCGTCACGACCTGCTGCGTCAGGTTGAGCCGGCCGTCGTACATTGTGAGCAGAACGCCTTCGAGCTCCAGCCGGTCGTTGTAGCGCCGTTTCACGGCCTGCACGGTGTTCATCAGCTGGGAAAGACCCTCGAGCGCATAATATTCGCACTGAATCGGCACGAGTACCGTATCTGCCGCACACATTGCATTGATAGTCAGCATACTTAAAGAAGGTGGACAGTCGATCAGCACAAAGTCATAGTTTTTCTTTACTTTATCGATTGCTTTCTTTAAAATATATTCCTTTTCCTCTGCTCCCACCAGCTCGATCTCTGCTGCTGCCAGATTGATATTGGAAGAAATGATGTCCAGATTTTCAAAAACTTCTTTCTGGATGCACTCTTCGATCGTAGTCTCTCCGATCAGTAATTCATAAACAGTGTTTTCCACCTCATTTTTTTCTACGCCCAGACCGCTGCTGGTATTTCCCTGGGGATCTGTATCAATAACCAGAATTTTCTTGCCGAGATCTGCAAGAGATGCGGACAAATTGATCGCCGTGGTCGTCTTGCCGACTCCGCCCTTCTGATTCGCGATTACGATTGTTCTTCCCATATCTATGTATATTCCCCTTTCTCCTATGACTCGTGTTTCTTATTATAACACTTGCCATTCAATTGTCTACTGGAAATCTTCCTTTATGTTTCACGTGAAACATCTTTTTGTAAAACATCATTCTTGTTTTCACTCCTGCAATGTTTCATGTGAAACATTTTACTTTTTTGCCTTTTTCTCCAGCTCTTCCACTTCTTCCAGCATTTTCCGGAAATTTTCCTGTTTTTTTTCCAGCTGCTGCTCCTCTTCTTCCAGCTTTCGAAGTTCTTCTTTCAGAATCATATTGTTTTTCTGAAGATCTGCCAGCTGTTCTCTTAAGGAACCTTCGTTCCTTCTCGGTGAAAAATATTCCATATCGAGTTCTTTTTTCGACTGGATTCTCGCAATCTTTTTATCTATCGTTTCTTTTTCAAGACGCTGCTCTTCTATCTCCGCTGTATTGGCTTTTCTCTGCTCTTCTATCTCATGAAGAACGCTCTTCAAATATTCCCGAACCATCATGGTCTCCTCTCCAAACTGCTACAATACAGTTCAAAAGGTCAGATGCCTTCTCCTGCAAGCAGAAAAGGCATCCGACTTTTTAAACCTATTGTAGCAGATTTTTTTATCCTACGCAATCCGGGTGAGAAAAACATTGTATCAAAGATGGTTTTGGATTATAATAAAGGCAGATTTACGCATGCCCAAATACCAGTAACTATTCATTTTTTTCATACTTTTAAAAGGAGTCGCTGTTATGAAGCATAAACTTAGAAACGCAATAATTTTGACCTCCGTCTGTGTTGGATCTCTTCATATAATCAACCAGCTTATTTCCACCGCTGCTACGGTGAAGAACCTGCTCCCAGTCCGTCCCGGAAAATTTTTCGACTGGAGACATGGAAGGGTTTATTATCGGAAATTCGGTTCCGGAAAACCGCTTCTTCTGATTCACGACCTGGATCCCTCCTCTTCCGCCTATGAATGGAATCAGCTGGAGCAGCAACTGGCCAAGGACTTCACAGTCTATTCCATCGATCTCCCCGGCTGCGGAAGATCTGACAAGCCAAACATGATCTACACCAACTACTTCTATGTGCAGCTTCTCAATGACTTCACGGAAAAAGTCATCAAGAGAAAAACCAGCGTGGCTGCCACCGGTCTCTCCGGTTCCTTTGTGATCATGGCTGCCAACAACAACGAAAATCTCTTTGACAAGATCTTCCTCATCAACCCGAAGAGCATCAACGCCCTGAATCAGATCCCCAATCCGAAGTCCCGAATCGCGAAGCTTCTGATCAACTGTCCCGTACTGGGAACCACGCTTTACTACATTCTGATGAACCGTACGAACGTGGAATACAATTTCACCGAAACCTATTTCCACAATCCTTTCCAGCTCTCCCGACGGACCGTGGACATCTACCATGAATGTGCCCACCGGAAAGGAAACGGCGGAAAATATCTGCTGTCCAGCATCAAGGGCAACTTTGTAAATATTGATATTTCCCACGCCCTGAAAAATCTGGACAACAGCATCTACATTATCGGCGGAGCTTCCATTCCCGGCATCAACAGCATTATTCATGGCTATGAAACTCTGAATCCTGCCATCGAGAGCGCCCTCGTGGAAAAAGCCGCTTACCTTCCTCAGCTGGAATGCCCGGAAGCATTCTACCAGACCATGAAAGTCTTCTTCTGATTTTCTTTGTAAAAAAGGCTGCCGCCCGCAAACTCTTGCCTGGGCGACAGCCTCTTTTTTTCTCCGTGCGGAGCTTATTTAATTGGCTCCTTGGAAGGCGTCCCTGCCTTCCGCGGATATTTCTTCGGCGTCTCTTTCACTTTTTCAATCACCACCAGCGTACGGTCAATATCTGTACCTGGAAGCTCAAACCGTACGGTATCCCTGTACTCTCCTCCCAGCACTTTGATGGCCCTGGAAGCCTCTGAAAGCTCCGTATCGACGCTTCCGGACTTGTAGGGGACAAACATACCGCCTGTCTTCACAAAGGGCAGGCAATACTCGCTGAGAGACGACAGATTGGCCACGGCCCGGGACACCACGAGGTCAAAGCCTTCCCGATATTCCTTCTGTTTCGCAATATCCTCGGCTCTTCCGTGAATCGCCGTGATCCCCGTAAGCCCCAGATTTTCAATGACCGCATTGAGAAATTTCACTCTTTTATTCAGAGAGTAAAGGAGAACTACATCAAGCTCCGGATAAACGATCTTTAAGGGGATTCCCGGAAAACCGGCTCCCGTTCCAACATCCAGAAGCCGCTTCTCTCCTTCCATAGAAACTGCCTTTCCAAGGGCGCAGCTGTCCACAAAATGCTTACTCAAAACCTCCTCAAACTCCGTGATAGCCGTCAGGTTCATGACCTCGTTCCACTCGATGAGGAGCTTATAATACTCCAAAAACTGCTCCGTCTGCTTCTCTGTAAGAGAGATCCCAAAATCCTTACAGCCTTCTGTCAAAATCTTTGTATCCGCCATTCTTCACCTGTTTCCTTTCTATTCTCTGCTGACTGAAGTGTTTTCAGCCCCATACAGCCCTTCTTGCTCCTTACCCTCTGTGACTTTCCAGATATACCAGCAGAACCGAGATATCCGCCGGTGAAACGCCGGAAATTCTGGACGCCTGTCCGATGGAAGTCGGCTCATACTCTTTTAACTTCTGCTTGGCCTCCAGTCTCAAACTATAGACATCATCATAATCAATATCCTTCGGAATCTTCTTCGTCTCCAGCTTCTTAAACTGCTCTACCTGCCGTTTCTGCCGCTGAATATAGCCCTCATACTTGATCTCAATATTCACTTGCTCCTGAACATCCGCCCGAAGCTCTGGCCGGTTCTCGTCGATCTCCGCGAGCTCCTCATAGCTCAATTCCGGCCGCCGGATCAGCTCTCCCAGAGTCGTTCCTGATTTTAAAGGCGTGCTTCCGTGTTTCTCCAGAAAAGCCTGCACCTTCTCGTTGGCGCCGATATTCGTGTGCTCGACCCGCCTGATCTCCTCTTCGATCTCCTTCTCTTTTCTGAGAAGTGCCTGGTACCGTTCCTCGGAGATCAGTCCTACCTCATAGCCCTTCTTCGTCAGCCGGAGATCCGCATTATCCTGCCGTAACAGCAGCCGGTATTCTGCTCGCGAGGTCATCATACGGTAGGGCTCCCGGTTCTCCTTCGTCACCAGATCATCGATCAGAACGCCGATATAGCACTCGGAACGATCCAGAATCAACGGCTCTCTTCCCAGCACCTTCATGGCCGCATTGATGCCTGCCACCAGTCCCTGGGCTGCTGCCTCCTCGTACCCGGAGCTTCCATTGAACTGGCCGCCGCTGAAGAGTCCCGGAAGCTTCTTGAACTCCAGAGAGGAATCCAGCTCTTTGGGGTTGATACAGTCATATTCAATCGCATAAGCGTTCCGTACGATGACCGCATGCTCCAACCCTGCCACCGTACGGTACATGGCGTACTGCACATCCTCCGGAAGAGAGCTCGACATACCACCCACATACATCTCATTGGTGTTCAGTCCCTCGGGCTCGATGAAGACCTGATGCCTGTTTTTATCCGCAAAGCGTACCACTTTATCCTCGATCGACGGACAGTATCTGGGGCCTGTTCCCTCGATCATGCCGGAATACAGCGGAGAACGATCGAGATTTTCCCTGATAATTTCATGGGTTTTCTCATTGGTATAGGTCAGCCAGCAGGAGGCCTGATCGATCTGCACGCTCTCCGGGTCTGTGGTAAAGGAAAATGGCACTACTCTCTCATCGCCGAACTGCTCTTCCATCTTGGAAAAATCAATGGAACGTTTGTCGATTCTGGCCGGAGTTCCGGTCTTAAACCGTCGCATCTCGATGCCGTGAGCCTTCAGGGAATCCGTGAGATAGTTCGCTGCCTGCAGGCCGTTGGGTCCCGTGTAGGTGCTCACATCTCCATAGATGCATCTGGCTCTCAGGTAGGTTCCTGTACACAGTATACAAGTTTTACAATTGTATACAGCGCCGGAATAGGTCTTTACCCCTGTTAATTTTCCATCCTCATCTGTCAAAATCTCCGTCACTTCCTGCTGCCGGATTGTCAGATTTTCCGTGTTCTCCAGAACCTTCCTCATCTCTTTGCTGTACTCGGCCTTATCCGCCTGGGCTCTTAAAGAGTGAACAGCCGGTCCTTTCGACTGATTCAGCATCTTCGACTGAATAAAGGTTTTATCAATGTTCTTGCCCATTTCTCCGCCCAGCGCATCCAGCTCTCTCACCAGATGGCCTTTGGAGGTTCCGCCGATATTCGGGTTGCAGGGCATCATCGCAATGCTCTCCACGCTCACTGTGAAAAGCTGCGTTTTAAGCCCCAGCCTTGCACAGGCCAGCGCCGCCTCACAGCCTGCATGGCCTGCTCCCACTACTACTACATCTACATTTTCCGTGATTGTATTCATAATACAATTTTCCTTTCATTTTGTATACAATGTGCAATATCTCTCAATTTTTTCATTTTTTGCCAGAAAGAAGATCCCGTTTCCACTCCGTACGGAACCAGGATCTTCCCTTCTTTTTTACTATTATTTATGCGATTTTTCAAGAGGTTTCTGCAGGTTTTATTTTCCCGTACAGAACTTGCTGAAGATCTCGTTTACCAGGTCTTCCCCGAGGCTCTCGCCAAGGATCCTTCCCAGGGCCTCGTAGGCGCTCATAAGGTCAATAGAGAAGAAATCCTCAGGCATACCCGCCTCAATGCTTTCTCCTACCTGTATGAGGCTTCTGTGGGCTTCCAGGAGGGCCTGTTTCTGTCTCGCGTTGGTGATATAGACCTGATCATTGAAGGAGAGCTCTCCGCCGAAGAACATCTCCTTCACCTTCTCTGAGAGCCGTTCAAGCCCTTTGTTTTCCAGGGCGGAAATCGGGATGATCTCCGTCTTGTCCACACCGGCCTCACGAAGCTTTTCCACAAGGCTCTCCTCTGTGGTCACAGCCTCAAGGTCCGTCTTATTTAAGAGCACCACGGCCTTCTTCTCCTTCAAAAGCTCCATGATCTCCTGATCATTCTCATCCAGCCTGGTGGAGGAATCCGCCACATAAAGGATTAGGTCTGCGTCCCGCACCGATTCCCGGCTTCGTTTCACGCCGATCTTTTCCACCACGTCCTCGGTCTGACGGATGCCGGCCGTATCCACCAGCACCAGCGTCACGCCTCCTAAGTTTACCTTCTCCTCCAGCGTATCCCGGGTGGTTCCCGCGATATCCGTCACGATGGCCCGCTCCTCTCCCGTGAGCACGTTTAAGAGGGAGGATTTTCCCGCGTTGGGTTTTCCAAGGATTACGGTCCGGATGCCCTCGGTCATAATCTTTCCGTCCTCGGAATTTCTAAGAAGCGTCTCCACCTCTTTTTTCCAGCCCTCATTCTTTTCACCCAGCTCTTCCGGATAGCCCTCAAGAGAAATATGCTCCGGGTCATCCAGGGCAGACTCGATGTGGGCGATCTCATAAAGGATACCGGCTCTCAGAGCCTTTATACGCTCCTGTACCGCCCCTTTCAGCTGTTTGACGGAACTCCTTAAGGCATACTCATTCTGGGCCTCTATAACGTCCATAACGGCCTCAGCCTGGGATAGATCAATCCGGCCATTCAGAAAAGCCCGCTTGGTAAATTCTCCGGGCTCTGCTGCCCTGACTCCATGCTTCAATACAGTCTCCAAAACCCTTCTCACGGCAAAGACGCCGCCGTGGCAGTTGATCTCCACGGTATCCTCCGCCGTGTAGCTTCTGGGCCCTCTAAGAAGCATTACCAGCACCTCATCGATGACCTCCTCTCCATCCACGATAAAGCCGTAATGGATCGTGTGGGAAGGCTGTTCGGAAAGCTTCTTTTTCTTCTTTGTACCGGAATCGTAGATCTGATCCGCTATGTCAAAAGCCTCGGCTCCGCTGATTCTCACAATGCCGATCCCCGCCGGGCTCATGGCCGTGGAGACCGCAGCTATCGTATCACTGTTCATATGAACCTCCTTAAAAAAAGAAGGAGATGCGATTCACATCCCCTTCTCATCTGGCGGCAGCTCTTATCTCTCTCTGCCGTTATTGTTATTATTTTTCAGTGTGACTACCACCTTACGGTAGGGTTCTTCACCCTCGCTGTGAGTGGCCACATAAGGATTGTTCTGCAGTGCAGAATGGATGATTCTTCTCTCATACGGATTCATGGGCTCCAGGAATACCGGCTTTCTGGTGCGTCTCACCTTGGAAGCAATGTTCCTTGCAAGGTTCTCCAGAGTTTCTTTTCTCCGTCTGCGGTAGTCCTCAGTGTCTACTTTTACGCGGACATAGGGACCGTTTCCTTTGTTTACCACAAGGCTGGTCAGATACTGAACGGAATCCAGGGTCTGTCCTCTTTTTCCGATCAGCACACCCATCTCGTCACCGTTGAGATCAATGTTCAAGGTGCCTTCCTCATCAAAGGAGGCCTTGATCTCTACCTGCATATTCATGGCGTTTAAGGTTCCCTTCAGGAAATCCTCCGCTCTCTTGATGGCTGCCTCTTTATCCAGCGGAGCCTTCGCCGGTTTCTCTGCTGCCGGCTCTTTTGCCGGTGCTGCTTCCCTGCAGACAGGCTCTTTTACTGCTTTGACTTCTTCCCGTACGGGCTCCTTCACAGGAGCTTTCGGTGCGGGCTTCGGAGCCGGTTTCTCTGCTTTTTTCACCGGTGTCTCCACCACTTCCTCAAAGTTTTCTTCGGGAGCTTCTTCTTTCTTGCGGGCCATAATGACTGCGGGTCTGCTTCCGAAGCCTAAGAAGCCGGTGCTTCCTTTTTCGACTACTTCATACTCGATATTATCACTGCTTGTGCCTAACTGAATGGAAGCTTCTGTGATCGCATCATCCACCGTTTTGGCTGAGATTCTGATGTATTCCATAGTACCCCTCCTGTTTTTGCTTACCTCTTATTTCTTCTTTCCGGTTTTCTCGTTATACTGCTCTACCATACGGGCTTTTGCCGCGATGCTTCCCGGTTTTGCCGTGTGGCTTTTGTAGTATTCCGTGGATTTCTCCATCTGTTTCTGCCGGGCTTCCTCTTTCTGCTTCTGAACCTTCTCATCCTCTTCCGGATCTGCCTGTTTGGAAGCTGCCATCATGGCCTGCTTGGAGATCGTCTGAGGCGGAAGTCCCATCTTTTTACGCTTCTCGTTGTTTTTCTCCACGTTCTTCTGGATCATCTCATCCAGGTCAATCTTGTCGATCTGTTTGTTTACGATGATCTGCTGAATCATACGCACAACGGCGCTGGCTACCCAGTAGATACCAAGACCGGTGGGCAGGGTGAAACAGAATACAACGGACATCAGCGGCATAACATTGTTCATCATCTTCATGGAAGCTTCCATGGTTCCACCCTCGGAATTGTTGGAAGGCGTTGTTGCTGCAGTGGAAAGCTTCACGCTGAACCACTGGGTCAGACCGGAAAGGATCGGGATCAGAAGAGCTCCGATCACGAGAAGAATGGCTCCGCTCTCCAGGCCGCTTCTGATGATATTTAACGGAGAATCCGCAATATTCAGGCCCAGGAAATAGTTCATGCGGTCCATCTCGCCCTGTGTCTTTGTTACCAGATCAGAGAAATCCGGAAACTTCTCTGCGAGAGTTTCCCAGTCTGTGGGTTTGCATTTGTAAAGCGTATCTACGATAGAATTGGCTGCATAGCCTAATTTCTCATAGTTAATGTTGTTTGCTTTTGCGATCTCTGAAAGGACTTCCTGGCTTCCGCTTGTTGCGAGGATCTTCTCAACCAGCGGCATAAAAGCGTTCTTTACGCTGCCTACATACGCGGGCACATTCCAGATAACACGGTACAAAGCGAACAGAATCGGCAGCTGTATCAACATCTGAACACAGCTTCCTGTGGGGGATACGCCGTATTTTGCGTATACTTCCTTGGTTTCCTCGTTCATCTTCATCATGGAAGCCTGGTCCTGCTTGCCCTTGTATTTCTTCTGGATCTTCTGCAGTTCCGGATTCATTTTCGCGGAAAGCTTGGAGAACTTCTGCTGCTTGTATGTCAGCGGAGTCATGACTCCATAGATAATGATCGTGAACAGAATGATACATAAACCGATATTTTCCACATGGAAAACGCTGCTCAGAAAGATAAAGATGGCATTCATGATGAAGCCGAGCAGGGTGGCTACCGGTCCAATAATGAACGTATTGGTCTTGGTTATTAACATGCTTTTCCTCCTGGATGTTACAGCTGTCCCGGCTCCCCTCGCCCCGCAGCTGCGCTACTCTTGATTTTCGTCTTCCTGGTAAAGCGGATAAAAAACCGCTCAGGGAACAGGATCATACCCTCCGTGAGAAAAGGGATTGCACCTTAAGATACGCCACACGGCCAGAAGGGAACCCTTCAGAGCGCCGTATTTCTCGATCGCTTCCAGCCCATACTGGGAACAGGTGGGATAATACGGACATTTGGTACTCTTTAACGGGGAAAGGTATTTTCTATATAATTTAATCATTCCGATTAAGATTTTTTTCATCTTTATTCTCCGACGAAAGCTCCTGAACCAGGTTCTGAAGCTTCATTAGATGCAGAAGCGCACTTTCGATTTCCCGATAGCTTCTGCTCTTTGCCAGTGGTCTTACCACAACCACCAGATCATATCCAGGTTTTAGTGATTTTTCATTCAGACGATAACTCTCTCTAATTAAACGACACATATGATGGCGAACGACACTGTTCCCCACCTTTTTACTGACAGAAATCCCGATGCGGTTTTTTGACAAGCCATTTTCCAGCCGGTACAACACCAGATAGCGGTTGGCCCTGGAATCTGCTGCCCGGTAAACTCTCTGAAAATCCTGATTTTTCTTCAATGACTCTGAAAATATCATAAAAACTCCATACGTTTCTATTAAAGAGAAGAAAAGGCCACAAATATGCGGCCTATGCTGACAATACTTTTCTTCCTTTTGCTCTTCTGGCAGCAAGAACTTTTCTGCCGTTTGCTGTGCTCATTCTTGCTCTGAATCCGTGAACTTTCGCTCTGGATCTTTTTTTCGGCTGAAATGTCATTT
>OLQK01002269.1_pt1 | contig 10473 bp, 8 predicted proteins | sample 1672501 | NCBI WGS metagenome assembly OLQK01 (sample SAMEA3136693, study PRJEB25190) | human gut metagenome | biome: human gut; feature: human-associated habitat; material: faeces | place: Austria | collected 2013 | reverse complement strand
AAAGAAAGCAGGATACTGCCATCCACTCTCGCGATATAGCAGTCGCTTTCCCCATCGAAGATCACTTCTCCCAACAGCCGTTCCACGACTTCGTTATCGTAGCTCACCGCAACGCCTGTGTAGGTGACGCCATCCAGCGTGAAGGCCTCGCTGAGCGGAATGGCAAACACGATCTTTCGCTGGTCGCTGGAGGCGATATAGGCAGAGACACATGGTTCCTTCTTCTCATACATTTTCAGAAACGCACTGCGGATGTTGTCTTGCGTCCCCTGGCGGCCAGCAGCCGTCAGGAACTGGCAGTCTTCGTTGAACAGGAAGAAGTCGCTGTATTGCCAGGAATTCTTTCGCTCGACCAGCTCCTGCCAAAGGGCTGCAACGTCTTTCTCCTCCGCGATAGATTGCAGCTCACTGTCCCAGTCGGACAGCACGTTCCAGTTGCGCTGTGCAAACAACGCGAATGTTTTTGCCACCTGACCATAGGTTTCCAGCAGGTGGTCGGCGCTTTCCTGGTAGATCTCATCCTGAATATAATTCTCATACGCAATGGTAGCGACTGAGATCAGCGCCGCCAGCACCACAGCCAGTGCGAGCAGCTTCTTTGTTTGGAGCATATCGATTCCCCCATGTCTGATTGATTTCCCGGAATTTGCCATACTGCTTCGCTAAAAAATATGGGAAGCCCTGAAACCGCTTGCGGTTTCCAGACTTCCCGTACATTCTTACTCGTCCCTATGTAACATTTTAGAAACAGGCCTGAATCATTTTTGCCGATAGACCGCCTATCATATATAGTATCAAGAAATTCCTACTCTTGTACTTTCTCTTTGATAAGCTTATTATACCATTGATAGAACGTCTTTTCAAGCTCCTTCTTTCCGTCTCTTGTTCGACATTTTATAAAATCTGTCGGATGATTCCGGAAAATTCGTGCGGATCAGCCGTTCAGAAGAGCGTCCGTATCTGCGCCAGGATCGTATAGAGCTTGGCCTGCTCCCGTTCCGGCAGGGTGGCCAGGATCTGATAGGCCTTCAGGGGATAATTTTCTTCGCTGGGAGCTGCCGGCTGGGGCAGTTCCTCGAACACAGCGGTAATGGGAATCTCCAAGGCCGCGGTAATTTTGCCCAGCGTCTCTACGGTGATGTTCTTCTCCCCCCGCTCCACCTGGCCGATGTAGGTGGGATGCAGGCCCGCGCGGTCGGCCAACGCCTCCTGGCTGTAGCCCTGCTTCTGCCGGTACTGCCGCAGTTTGCGGCCAATGGTCTGTGTGATCATGGTCCATCCCTCCGAGAAAGAGACTATAAGTATTATCTCTCCCCGTAAACAGACTATTGATATTTTTCCTGCTCTGTTCTATACTAAAAATATGAAAATCAGATTTTTAGTGTAAAGGACATCACACCATGACAACACCAAAGAAAGAAACCGTATTCCTCGTCTCCTGTTACGATCTGCAAGCCCACGCCCTGCGGCGGCAGACCCGGTGTTGGACACACGCTGGGCATCCCGTTGAGCTTCTCTTTTTCAAGCGGCCCGGACGCTGGGAGCCACCTCCCTTTTCGTACCAGGAAGCGGCGCTCTTGGCGCAGGAAATTCGCCGGGTCGCACCCGGATTCATCCTGCTGTCTCCCCCGTCGCAAGCGTTTCTGGAGCCTCTGCGCTGCTTTCTGCAAAAGGAAATGACGGTCCCCCTCTTTTGTTTGGGAGCGAACACCCATCCTCCCCTGCCGCCTGACCCGCCAGGAATCCCCGATACTGCCCCATGCAACGTCTGTCTCATAGACCATGGAAAACTACATCGTCTTTCCCCGAAAAAATCAGCGCTGCTGTGCCCGTGATGCTTGGGCCAGCAGCGCTGGTTTTTTATCCTGATGTTAGGTTACAGCGTCCAGGTCTTCTGGTCGGTGTGCAGAAGGTGGTGGGACAGCTCGGAGAGCGGCTCGCCCAGGAACTCGTTGTAGAGGACCTGGATGGAGGGGTTCTCATGGGAGAAGCGGATGGTGCTGTTTTTATCCAGCTGGTAGAGGTTCCGGCCGCGCTCGGCGGTGAAGTCCTCCCCGTCGTGGATGGGCTGGCCGCCGCCGCCGGAGCAGCCGCCGGGACAGGCCATGACCTCCACGAAGTCATAGGAGACCTGACGGGCGCGAATGGCGTCCATCAGCTGTCTGGCCCCGGCCAGGCCGGAGACGACCGCCAGGCGCAGGGTGATGTCTCCGATGTGGAAGGTGGACTCCCGCCAGGGCTTCTGGCCGCGGATCTCCCGGAAGGCATCGGCGGGGGGATTTTCCCCGGTGAGCTTCGCGTAGGCGGTCCGCAGGGCAGCCTCCATGACGCCGCCGGTAACGCCGAAGATGACGCCGGCACCGGAGCCGCGGCCCAGGGGGCTGTCGAAGTCCTCTTCGGGCAGGGCGGCCACATTGATCTGCATGGCCTGGAGCATCCGGTCCAGCTCACGGGTGGTGAGAACCACGTCCACGTCGTGGTCGGTCACGTCGCTGGCCTCCGGCGTGCCGGCCTCGTATTTCTTCGCCACGCAGGGCATGACGGAGACACAGAAAATATCTTTGGGTTCCTTCTCCAGGAGCTTGGCGTAGTAGCTCTTGGCGATGGCACCGAACATCTGCTGGGGGCTTTTCGCGGTAGAGAGGTTGCCCGCCAGTTCGGGGTACTCCGTGCGGACGAAGCGCACCCAGCCGGGGCAGCAGGAGGTGAACATGGGCAGCTTGCTGGTCTCGGAATGGGTGAAGCGCTCGATGAACTCGCTGCTCTCCTCCAGGATGGTGAGGTCGGCAGAGAAGGTGGTGTCGAAAACGTGCTTCACGCCCATGGCGCGAATGGCGGCAGCCAGGCGCTTTTCCGTCGCCTTGTCCTGGCTCAGGCCCAGGCTCTCGCCCCAGGCGGCACGGACGGCGGGCGCGACCTGGAAGACCACCTCTTTCGTGGGGTCACAGAGGGCCTCGAAGACAAGCTCGGTGTCGTCCCGCTCCCGCAGAGCGCCCACGGGGCAGTGGCTCACGCACTGGCCGCAGAGGGCGCAGTTGGCCTCGTTCATGCGCAGGCCGCCCTTGATGCGGACGGTGGTGTGGGCGCCGGAGCCGGTGACCTCCCACACGCCCAGGGACTGCACCCGCTCGCAGACGGACACACAGCGCAGACATTTGATGCACTTGGAGCTGTCCCGCAGGATGGGCAGGGTCTTGTCCCAGGGCCGCTCGGTGGCCTCGTTGCGGAAGGGCACCTCCTGAATGTTCATGGCCTTGGACAGGGCCTGCAAGGAGCAGTTGCCGCTGCGGACGCAGGTCACGCAGTGGTCCACGTGCTGGGACAGGATCAGCTCCACGTTGGTCTTGCGGGCCAGGCGGACCCGCTGGGTGTTGGTGCGGACCACCATGCCGTCCTCCACCTGGGTGTTGCAGGCGGCGGCCAGCTTGTCCACGCCCTCGACCTCCACGGCGCACACGCGGCAGGCGGCGACCTCGTTGATCTCCCGGAGATAGCAGAGGGTGGGGATACGGATGTCCACGGTCTTGGCCGCGTCTAAAATGGTGGTGCCCTCCGGCACGGTCACGGGTCTGTTGTCGATCGTCAGCGTTACCATTTTACCAGTCTCCCTCCCTTAAAGCCTGCGTGACCGTAGTGGTCACAGCGGAGACAGCGGCTGCACTCCTGCGCCATCTCCTGCTCGGACATGCAGTTTTCCATCAGCTCAAAGTCGTTTTTCCGCCAGTTGGCCTCGCGCTCGGTGAGGTCGACACGGCCGGTGGCGTTTTTCAGGCGGAAGGGGGCGGCGGGGATCTCCAGGTTGGCGGAAATATCCGTGTGGAAACCCAGGTACTCGTCGATACTGGCGGCAGCGACCTTGCCGGCCTCCACGGCCAGGATCACGGTGGCGGGGCCGGAAACGCAGTCGCCGCCGGAGAAAACGCCTTCCCAGCCGGGCACGCTGCCGTCGTCGGCGGTGATGATATTATTGCGCTTGGTGGGCACGCCGTTTTCGGCAAAGACGGCGGAATCCACCGCCTGGCCCACGGCCATGAGGACCACGTCGCAGGCGTAGAACTCTTCGGGCACGTCGGCGTTGCGGGGGGCGGGACGGCCGCCCTTGACCTCGCCGATGACCTGGGGCTGGACCACCAGGCCGCGCACGGTCCCGTCCTCGTGGGTCTCGACGCGGACGGGGGCCTTCAGGGGCAGGATCTCGCAGCCCTCGGCCATGGCGCCCTCGATCTCTTCCATGAGGGCGGTCATGTCGCTGATGCGGCGGCGGTAGACACAGCGGACGGACTTGGCCCCCAGACGCATGGAGGTGCGGGTGGCGTCCATGGCCACGTTGCCGCCGCCGATGATGACCACGTCCTTGCCGGTGAAGTCCGGCTTTTCCACGCGGATGGTGCTGTCCAGCAGCTCAATGGCGGACAGGACGCCCTTGGCGTCCTCGCCGGGGATGCCGAGTCCCTTGTGCTTGGAGGCACCGATGGCCATGTACACGCTGTCATAGTCCTGGCGCAGCTGCTCCAGGGTGATGTCCGTCCCGATGTCGCAGTCCGTCTGGACCTCTACGCCGGTGGACAGGATGGAGTTGATGTCGCGGTCCAGATACTCCGCCGGCAGACGATAGGCCGGGATGCCGTAGCGCAGCATACCGCCCAGCTTGGGCTTGCGCTCAAAGACCTTGACCCGGTGGCCCATGAGGGAGAGGAAGTAGGCCGCGGTCAGGCCGGAGGGGCCGCCGCCGATGACGGCGATCTTCTTGCCCGTCTCCGGGGCGCGGGGGGGCACGGGGACCTCCCCGGCGTTGTCCACAGCGAAGCGCTTGATGCCGCGGATGTTCAGGGGGGAGTCCACGATGGTCCGGCGGCAGTGGCTCTCGCAGGGATGCTCACACACCAGGGCACACACGGAGGGGAAGGGGTTGTCCTTGCGGATCAGACGAATGGCGTCGGCATAGCGCCCCTCCCCCACCAGGGAGATGTAGCCGGGGGCATCGACGTGGGCGGGACACAGCTCCACGCAGGGGACGCTCTTGAAGTTGGCGGTACAGCTGCCCTGGGTCACGTGGGCCAGGTAGTCGTCCTGGAAGGCCACGTAGCCGTCCAGGACCATCTGGGCCGCCTCGAAGCCGATGGCGCAGTCGGCGCTGTCGACGATGGTGTGGGCCGTGCGGAGGATGGTCTCTAAGTCCTCCTGGCTGCCCTGGCCGTCCAGCAGGCGGTCCAGCAGGTCAGCCAACCGGTCCAACCCGATCCGGCAGGGGACGCACTTGCCGCAGCTCTGGGCAAGACATAGCTTGAGGAACGCACTGGTCAGCTCGACCGGACAGTTTCCGCAGGGGGCTGCGGAGATCCGTCGCTCCATGTCGGCGTAGAGGTCGTCCACCGTGCGCTGGGCGTTTTCCCAGGGGGTGATACGGAGTCTGCTCAAGAGAATGATCTCCTTTCATCTTATCGTTTCGGTAACATCTTTCACAATATATCTGCTCTCTCGCTCTCTCATAGCTCTCTATGCTATGAAAAGGGCTATCTCTGACCCAGTGTCAAAAATAGCGGCACAAAAATTCTATCCCATTTTAGTAAGTACGGGTCCTATGATAAGCCGAAACGACAAAAAATGCAACATGTATTTTAAATCTTTCAAATACTGTTGATTTTTCTGTACAAAGGTTTACAAATTGATAGCCATTCTTTTCCGAAACGGCCGAAAATACGCTGAAATTTCCCGAAAAATCAAGGGTTTTCCCGCGAAAACAGAAGATTTTGTTCTAAGTCCGGTTTTCCACAGCAACACTTTATCTTCAAAAAACAGCGCATTTTTTCCTTCTTTCTGATTCAAACCAAATTGATAGGTTGACCAGGAAGAACCGGGCGGAGTATAATAATATGCTAAATTCTCGTTTTCGTGATTTGATACGACAGACCAAGGAGGACCTTACCCATGCAGGACTATCAGAACGGCACCCAGTGCCTCCACGCCGGGTATGTGCCGGAAAACGGCGAACCCCGCAACATCCCCATTGTGCAAAGCACCACCTTCCGCTATGCCACCAGCGAGGCCATGGGGGCCTTGTTTGACCTGGAGGCAGCCGGTTACTTCTACACCCGCCTGCAAAACCCCACCTCTGACCGGGTGGCTGCGAAGATCTGCGCTCTGGAGGGCGGCACGGCAGCTATGCTGACCTCTTCCGGCCAGGCCGCTAACTTCTTCGCCATCTTCAACATCTGCTCCGCCGGGGACCATGTGGTGGCCTCTGCCACCATCTACGGCGGCACCTTCAACCTCTTCTCCGTGACCATGAAGCGGATGGGCATCGAGTTTACCTTTGTGGACCCCAACTGCTCCGAGGAGGATCTGAACGCCGCCTTCCGGCCCAACACCAAGGCCGTCTTTGGCGAGACCATCGCCAACCCCGCCCTGATCGTCCTGGACCTGGAGAAGTTTGCCAAGGCCGCCCACAGCCACGGCGTGCCCCTCATCGTGGACAACACCTTCGCCACCCCCATCGGCTGCAAGCCGTTCGAGTGGGGGGCGGACATCGTGACCCACTCCACCACCAAGTACATGGACGGCCACGCCAACTGCGTGGGCGGCGCCATTGTGGACAGCGGCAACTTCGACTGGACGCAGAACGACAAGTTCCCCGGCATCAGCAAGCCCAACCCCAATTACCACGGAGCCGTGTTTGCTGAGGTATGCGGCAATCTGGCCTATATCGTCAAAATCCGGGCCACCCTGCTGCGGGATACGGGATCCACCATCAGCCCGTTCAACTCCTTCCTGCTGCTTCAGGGGCTGGAAACACTCTCCCTGCGGGTGGAACGCCATGTGCAGAACGCCCTGCGCGTAGCGGACTATCTGGCCTCCCATCCCCAGGTGGAGAGGGTGAACCATCCCTCCCTGCCGGACCATCCGGACCACGACCTTTACAAGAGATACTACCCGAACGGGGGCGGCTCCATCTTCACCTTTGAAATCAAGGGTGGCGCTGAAAAAGCTCGCAAGTTCTGCGAAAGCCTGGAACTATTCTCCCTGCTCGCGAACGTGGCGGACGTCAAGTCCCTGGTGATTCATCCGGCCTCCACCACCCATTCCCAGATGACGGAGGAGGAACTGAAGGCGGGAGGCATTACGCCATCCACCGTGCGGCTTTCCATCGGGACGGAACATATCGACGATATTCTGGAAGATCTGGAACAAGGCTTCCGCGCCATTCTCTAACGATTTAACGGCAGCAACGCTCTTTTCCTACAAGCCATGAGAATTTATAAAAACATTACGGAACTGATCGGCGGCACCCCGTTGCTGGAACTGACCAATTACGAACGCAGGAATGGCCTGAACGCCACGCTCCTGGCCAAGCTGGAATACCTGAACCCTGCCGGCAGTGTGAAAGACCGCATTGCCCAGGCCATGATTGATGCGGCGGAAGCCGCCGGGAAGCTGAAGCCGGATTCCGTCATCATTGAGCCCACCAGCGGAAACACGGGTATCGGCCTGGCGGCGGTGGCCGCTTCACGCGGGTACCGGATTATATTGACCATGCCGGAGACGATGAGCGTGGAGCGCCGCAACCTCCTGAAAGCCTACGGCGCGGAACTGGTGCTGACGGACGGCGCGCTGGGCATGAAGGGAGCCATCGCCAAGGCGGAGGAACTGGCCGCGGGACTGCCCAACAGCTTTATCCCCGGCCAGTTCGCCAACCCGTCCAACCCGGAAGCGCATTTCCGCACCACGGGCCCGGAAATCTGGAATGATACAGAAGGCAAAGTGGATATTTTTGTGGCGGGAGTGGGTACCGGAGGCACCATCACAGGCGTGGGCAAGTACCTTAAATCCCGTAATCCGGACATCCGGATCGTGGCTGTGGAGCCGTTCTCCTCCCCCGTGCTGACCCAGGGCACGGCCGGCCCCCACAAGATTCAGGGCATTGGCGCGGGCTTCGTGCCGGAAACGCTGGACACCTCCGTGTACGACGAAGTCATCGCCGTCACCAATGAAGACGCTTTCTCCACAGGGAAGGAACTGGCGCGCACGGACGGCGTGCTGACGGGCATTTCCTCCGGAGCAGCTCTCTGGGCCGCCACACAGGTGGCGCGGCGCCCGGAGAATGAAGGAAAGACCATCGTCGTCCTGCTGCCGGACACGGGGGACCGCTATCTTTCCACCCCTCTGTTTACGGACTGATTCCTTCCATTCCCTGCCATGAAAAAATTCAATCTCCATCTCTACCTGGTCACGGATGAAGCATCCAAATGCCGCCTCAGCCTTCTGGAAACCGTACGGAAAGCGGCGGACGGAGGAGTTACCATCGTGCAGTACCGCTCCACCAATCCGGATGCGGGAACCTGTTACCGGGAAGCTTTGCCCATACGGGATTTCCTGGCTTCCCGCGGTATTCCCTTCATCGTCAACAACCGCATTGACCTGGCTCTGGCGCTGGAAGCAGACGGCGTCCACATCGGCCAGAGGGATCTTCCGGTTCCATCCGTCAGAGCCATGATCGGCCCGGATAAAATCCTGGGACTGTCCGTCTCCAATAAGGAACAGCTCCGCGCCGTGGATGCCTCCCTGGTGGACTACCTGGGCATGGGCCCCGTCTTCCCCACCATTTCCAAGCTGAACGCCCCTCCCGTGCTGGGCGTGGAAGGCTTCGCCGCTCTGGCTTCCCAATCTCCCCTGCCCGTTGTCGCCATCGGCGGCCTGGACGCGGAACAGGCCCGTCAAGTGCGCGCCACGGGAACCGCCTCCGGAATTGCCGTTGTCTCCGCCATTTGCGGAGCGGAGAATCCGGAAACCGCCGCACGGGCTCTTGCCTGACGGACGTACCGCAGGAAACACTGGACAATCAAGCACTTTTTAACGCCATGCTTTCATCGACAGACCTTGTTCAAGCCGTTACCGCCGATTTGGAAAAAATCCGGGAAACGGCCCCGCTGGTTCTCTCCCTGACCAATTCCGTCGTCCAGCCCCTGACGGCCAATCTCCTGCTGGCCATAGGCGCCGTCCCCGCCATGCTCAACGACGCGGAAGAAGCGGTGGACATGCTCCGCAGCGGAACAGGCGCCCTGCTGGTCAACCTGGGCACCGTGACGCGCGAACAGGGAGCCGCCATGCAAACGGCGGTGCGGGAAGCCAACCGGCTGAATATCCCCTGGGTGCTGGATCCTGTGGCCGTAGGGGCTCTTTCCCTGCGCACGCGGCTGGCGGGGCAATTGAAGGAACAATCCCCCCGCATCATCCGCGGAAACGCTTCTGAAATCATGGCCCTGGCCGGCTATTCCTCCGTCACGAAAGGGCCGGAAAGCACCAGCTCCAGCGCAGACGCCCTGCATGCGGCCAGGGAACTGGCCCTGCACACGGGGGCGGCCGTGCTCGTTACGGGGCGTACGGATTATTCCACGGACGGCCGCCAGGTAACCGCCACGGAAAACGGCCACGCCATGATGTCCCGGGTCACGGGCGTGGGCTGTTCCATGGGAGCCCTGTCCGCCGCCTGCGCCGCCGTCTCCCCCACCCCCCTGCAGGCGGCCGTTTCCACGGCCGTACTCATGGGCATTGCCGGAGAAATGGCCTTTGAACAAAGCCCCTCCCCCGGTTCCTTTGCCGTATCATTGCTGGACAGCCTTTACGCCCTTTCTCCGGAAGACGTTGTCCGCAGAGCGCGCTTTCTTTCCCTTTGACAGTCTTCTCTTCCCCGCAAAGCAACTCCGCTGCCATGCACACGGCCTGACCCGGAAATCTCCGGAAGGGGAAGCACATCACCAGGAGCTGCCCGGGAGAGGGGAACCTCCGGCACCCTCCCCGCTAGAACAACCTGCGCCATATTTTCAGGCATTCCGCCTGCGGAGCAGGAAGTGGCATGCCGGGGACCTGACGAATCCCGGCACAGCCATTTGCCTATGCCGACCGCCAGAGCGCCGGAACCGCAAGCGGATTTAGTGTTGAGAAATACCTGCGGCCTTTTATAATGGAGGCAACCCATTTCAGCATGGCAAACTCCACTACCACGCAAAAACTCTGCAACTGGTTCATTCAGCAGGCGAACGCCAAGGGGTTCATCCTGACGCCCGTCAAACTGAACCATCTGGTCATTCTGGCGGACTGGTGGCATCTGCACCGGACTGGCGCTTTCCTGATCAATGAACGGGTGGAAGCCTGGCCTTCCGGTCCGGTACTCCCTTCCATTTATCATGAATACAAGGATCAGCCGCCCTACTCTTCCATAGAGCATCCCAGCCGCCGCCAGCCCCCTTTGGAGGAGGAAACGGACATTATCCCCTTTCTGGAGCATATCTGGAACGTCTATGGCAAATATACGGCCCAGCAGCTCGGACGCATCAACACCGCCCCGTCCTCCCCATGGAAGCAGTCCCAGGGCAGGCATGAACAGGCGCACCGCCAGCAAATCACGGAGGAGCACGTACTGGCGTACTTTAAAAGCCTGGCCGGATAATTCCGGAAAAAACAGCCTGCCGCTTACCT
>OLQK01002250.1_pt1 | contig 10564 bp, 9 predicted proteins | sample 1672501 | NCBI WGS metagenome assembly OLQK01 (sample SAMEA3136693, study PRJEB25190) | human gut metagenome | biome: human gut; feature: human-associated habitat; material: faeces | place: Austria | collected 2013 | reverse complement strand
GAATCCGCAAAATGATCTCTTTATTGAGATCTGCCAGTTTCTTCAGATTCTCTAATATCAGATGATTCTCCCTGCCTGTATGTTTTCTATGCACATTTGTATCCATATGCTTGATATCAGATATGATGATGTCTGTATATGGAAGCACCTTTTCAATTGTGCTCCATTCCGCATAGAATGTAGACTCCAGACATGTCTGTATCATCTCTTCCTTACATCGTCTGAATAATTCCACAACGAAATCCATCTGTATTACCGGATCTCCGCCAGATACCGTAACTCCACCACCTGACTTTTCATAATATCCCCGGTCTTTTAAAATAATTTCCATGCACTCATCTACAGTCATCTCTTTTCCCCATGCTTTGATCGCATCGGACGGACATACCTGGTAACATTTCATACAATTTGTACATATATCCCTGTTAACCCTAACGAGCTTACCATCCTCGAAGCAAAGAGCCCCGTCTACCGGGCAGACATTCTTACAGGCATTGCACTTTTCCTGAGAAATGCATTTACTCGAATATATCCCCACCTGCATATGATATAGCCAGCTTTCCGGGTTACTGCACCATTCACAGCGCAATGGGCAGCCTTTCAAAAACAACTCTGTTCGAATACCAGGCCCATCATGAATGGTAAATCTCTGGACATTGAATACAATTCCTGTATCTTTACTCATTCTACACCTCCTGGCTAAATAACTTCAATTAAGCTTCTTACGAAGAGGTTACATCCTACTGCAAACAGAACTACATAGATTACACGCAGGAACTGTTCTCTGTTAATCTTGTCAAGGAATTTAATTCCAAGTAAAAATCCTACTGCTGCGAATGGCCAGCATACTACTACAGCACTCCAAAGGTATGGTGTCCATGCTCCGTTTCTAAACTGATTGATCGCATTCAGGGTATCCATGATGCACCAGAAGCAGATCATTGTATTTCTGAATCTTGTCTTATCCTTAACTGCACTCAGTGTATACACTGTAATCAATGGACCTCCGATATTGAATGCTCCATGAACAACTCCTCCTGTAATAAGACAGATAACACGAAGTACTTTTGCTTTTGGAGAGTCATCCTCTTCTTTCATTTCTTTCTTCAACACTAATGGCACAATAATATTCTGATAAATCTTAAACAGTGCAATTACCATAACAACTGCTCCGATTGCAATCTTTGCCATTGCCGGATCAATCGCATAAAACAGATACTGGCCTACCAGAAGACCCGGCAGACATGCAAGAAGTATTTTTCCCAAATCCTTCCATGAAATATTTTTCAGAGATTTTAATGTTAAGATTAGTGCCAGTGACGTAGACATGATTGTTCCAAATGGAACCGCAGTCGTTACACCTAAAATACTTGTCGCGAATGGTGAAGAAATAACTGTACAGCCAAATCCTGCACTACCTTCCACAAAAAAGCCAAATATCTGTATAATTCCAAGTAATATAAATCCCATTTCAAATGTCATCGCATTTTCCTCCTTTAACCACGAAAGTCTGGAGTATATTACATGCTCCAGACTTTCTCATTTCTCAAATAATCAAACTATAACCAGTAATTAAAAATGAAATTCTGTACGGTCAATCAGGTCATTCTGTAATGGTGTACCCAATTCAACGAAGTATGCACTGTAACCAGCCACACGAACAAGCATATCTTTGTAATTTTCAGGGTGCTTCTGAGCCTGTCTCATCTTATCAGCGCTCATGATATTAAACTGAATATGCATGCCACCTTTGTCCAGATATTCATCAACAAAGCTTACAAGATTGTCTCTTCCTTCCTCTCCGGATACAGCTTCCTCCGGGAATCTTGCATTCAGAAGAGTTCCGTTCTGTGCCAGGCTGTGGTCAACCTTTGCAACTGAGTTAATCAGCGCTGTCGGTCCTGATATATCATGCTGACTGCCCTGTGTATGAACTGGTCCCATATTATCAGACAGTGGCTCACCGTTCTTACGTCCATCCAGTGATGCATTTGTTGCAAGTCCAAGTCCTACGTTAGCATTTACTGTGTAAACACCCGGAATATAAGAACCACCACGTGGATTTGTACCTTTATTCAGATTTCTGCAGAAACTTTCATATACAAATTTGAACAATTCATCTGCATAATCATCATCATTACCATAATGATGAATCTTAGAGCTATTAACCAGTGCATATAACTGATCATGTCCTTCCCAGTTATCATATACTGCCTGAAGCAGCTCATCGCCTGTATAACGTTTTTCCTCAAATACCAGCTGTTTGATTGTAGAAAGAATATCTGCACAGGTTGCAATACCAGCTGCCTGCGGTGCTGTAAAGTTATACTTTGCTCCGCCTTCTGTGATACATTTACCTCTTTCGATACAATCTTCATACATAGATGAAATATATGGCAATGGTTTAACTTCTCTGTGAGCGATATCAATCACATCATTGCTTCCACGAATCTGTTCACACCAGTATGCAAACTGTTTGTCAACTGCTTCCAGAACTTCATCAAATGTCTTGTATGTACGAAGGCTTCCGTAATCAGGACCTAACTGTCCGTCGATATGCATCAGACGTCCATTATTTAATGCCAGCTCAACAATCTTGGCAGAATTGATATATCCTGCGCCATGCCATCCATTTTCCTTACCTGGAAGATTCGGCTCTACACATCCTACAACACTGTAGTCTCTTGCTTCTTCAAGCGTATGCCCCTTCTTTAACATAGCCTCAATAGCCGGTGCATCATTGAATACCTTCGGATGTCCAAACCCAGCTCTGATACATTCAATCGTCTTAACTTTCAATTCGTATGGTGTATTTTCATGCATACGTACACAAAGCCATGGATTCATCATACGAGTATGAGCAGATGCTTCAATCATCATCATAGTCAAATCATTTGTTGCATCATTTCCTTCTCTGTCAACTCCTCCGATAACAAGACTTTCTCCACCAAATCCACGTCCATTACGAACTACAACTGTACTCTTGTCTTTCAGCTTGGTCGGATTGTTCATCTTAACGTACTGATTCTCAATCAGCTCAAGCGCAAACTCTTTCGGAATTGTACCATTTTTCATATCTTTCTCATAGAATGGATATAACCACTGATCCATACGTCCGTATGAAATTGAATGTCCATTTCCCTCGATCTGGATCAATGTTGTTGCCAGATTAAACAGCTGAATTGCCTGCCAGAATGTCTGAGGCACGCCACCGGCGATCTGATAACAGTTTGCTGACATTGTCTCTAATTCCTGTTTTCTCTTCGGATCTTCTTCTTTTGCAGCCATTTCTTCTGCAAGCTTTGCATAACGTCTGATATACATCTTGACAGAATCAAGCATCATGATCATAGCTGTCAGGAAATCTTTTCGTTCTGCATAATCCTCATCTGTTTCTTTCAAGTTGGCAAGCGACTCTCTGGCTTTCTCCTGAATTCCATCATATCCAAGTCTCATCAGCATTGCGTAATCTACTTCTGTATGTCCAACTCCGGCATAATGATAGTCATTTGTAACATATATCTTAGCTCCTGCCTCTGAACCTTTCAACTGATCAGGTGTCAGTCTGGAATTGATCAGGTCATCAACTGTTTTTCCTCTCCAGTACTCTGCGAGCTCAACAATATCTTTACGATCCTGATCATTTCTGATATAGAACTGATCATGTGCACGTTCCTCAAATGGAAAATGAAGCACTTCATCAATCAGCCACTCTACTGAAAATTCTGGATAAATTGGAGCTGCTTTAGCAGGTGCGGCAATTTCTCCCACGATCAGGTCCTCCTCATAGATATAAAGTGGAATGTTAGCCAGAATCTTATCAAAAGCATATGCACACTGCATTTTTCTTGTGCAATCCTCATGCTCTTTGTAAGATTCTGTAACCAGTCTCAGTCTGTCTACATCCACATCATATGGTCTGTCCAGGAATTTCTGTCTGAGGTGATTAACTCTCGGAAATGGTGACCAATCTTCATGATGTACCTGATATCCCAAAGAATATGTGTGATCATATGGATGTATTCCACTTGCGGTTGTGTGCTGAACTTTCATGTTATATCCTCCTTGTGTTCGATATATTCGTTTTTATATTTTACGACCGTTTTTATTTGTCTAAAATATAACACAGATTACCGTCCTTGGATAATACCAGTTCCTTATACATCTATATAACTTAATGTTATATAACTTTCACAATAACTTTTTATTATGATATTTTTTACAACTCATTTTTGTTAATTCTTATTTTTTTGTACATTATTCCCCACCTTATAATTTCGTAGACAATTCAACCGTTTTCTTTTTATGTCTTATTTTTAACATTCTGACAATGTATTTTTATCTTCACATAAGGGGATTACATATGATATACTAAATATTACTATATACTATTCTTCCGAATGGAGAACTTCTATGATCAGCTTAACTTTAAACACAAAAAAATGCATGGCAGAGCTTCTGCTCCGCGAGACATTCGACTCGTTTCTGTTTATCGAAGGCTCTGTCACCACCTTTAATAAATTCACCATCGACGGCTATATCCACAGCGATTTCTATGAAGAGGATGCTCCGGCAGAACCATACAGCGCCTGGAAATCCCTCAGGGAATTTGTCTTTTCTATTATTAAAGGCAAACGGACACCATTGGACTTTCACTTTGTATTCTCCCTGTCCTCTGATACTGTCCGCACACTTATTGCAGAAAATGAGTTGGACTTCCAGCCGGAATCTGTGCAGGGACTATACCTTAACTTCCGATATGATGGCTCCACACTCACCTGTGTGACAGGAACTTCATTAAAGGTATTTACATTGGATAAATCACTGGATCATGCATTTGATAAATGGGTAGAAAAATTCTTTGCAGAACATGGGATAGCATATGATATAACCTTATAGCAGAAAAAGATTGCGGTTCACATGAATCGCAATCTTTTTTGTTAATCTTATGTATTTTATTAAAATATTTAATTTGTCATAATTTCAATTGTATTTATCTCTTACAAATGTTATACTCATCACATGGGTGTTACCATAACGGTAGGCGGTTAGTCCTTCGACAGAGGGACTGTGACCCTCTGATTACATAGAAACCCGCAAGGGAATCCACTGAAAAGGAGGGCTAAACCAATGAGTATTGCAGATTTTATTGCAATAGTGAGCTTCGGCTTAACCTGTTTCAGTATCGGATACGCATTCGGTAAAGATATTAACAAAACGCAAAAATAGCCGCCTCGGTCTGATATGTACCCCTTTTACTGGACATCCAGTGAAAGGGGTATTTTTATGCGTTATACTTACGAATTTAAGAAAAAAGCTGTTGAATTGTATCGCCAAGGAAAATGGATTGATGCACCCAATGATATAATAAATCTAAAAAATTTTCATGACATGATTGTCAGATGGCATCATTTGGAAGAATCAAATACTTCTGATTGTTTAAAACACTATGGTACAAATAAAAAGTGGTCTCCAGAGGAAAAATATGAACTTGTTGCACGAGTTATAGCTGGAGATACTATTACTTCAGTTGCTTATACTGTGGATATAAACAGTGGATTACTTGCTCAATGGATTCGCAAATATAAAATATGGGGTTATAATGGACTTGTAGGCCGAAGAAAAGGGCGAAAACCAAAGGAGTCCGCAATGAAAAAAATGAACATAAATAATCCACGTAAATTAAATGAGTCTGAATATGAAGAACTGATTCGTTTACGGGCTGAAATTACTTATATTAAAGCAGAAAATGAAGTAATAAAAAAAGAGATCGCCTTGAGAGAAGAAAGGGAAGCTGCGCTACTCAAGGTGAAAAAGCAGCAATCATCAAAGAACTCAAAGAAAAAGGATATCTGTTAAAACACTTGTTAAAGGCTATGAATATGGCGCGTTCTACATACTATTTTGAAATTAATAAAATAGATCCAGTTGCTATACGAAATGAAGAATTACTTCTAGTTATAAAAAAAATATTCGTAGAAAACAAAGGCAGATATGGGGTACGCAGAGTTTATATGGAATTAAAAAATCGTGGCTACAACGTAAATCATAAGAGAGTTCAACGTCTTATGCATGACGCTGGATTATTTGGAAAACGTCCAAAAGAAAAATATCATTCTTATAAAGGTGAAGTTGGGAAAGTAGCCGACAATGTAATTAATAGAAATTTTTCAACTACTTTACCTCTGCAAAAGTGGACAACAGATGTATCCCAATTTAATTTTTCGTGGGGAAAATGCTATCTTTCTCCTATTTTGGATATGAATACAAATGAGATTATTTCATATGATTTAGCGCTAAGTCCTAATTTAGAACAAATAAAAAGAATGCTTGATAAAGCCTTTGATAAGTATTCTTCTGTAAACGGTTTAATTTTGCACTCTGATCAAGGATGGCAATATCAACATGCTTATTATCGAAATTGTTTGAAAGAACATGGAATAATTCAATCTATGTCTAGAAAGGGGAATTGCTACGATAATTGCATCATGGAAACATTCTTTGGAAGAATAAAAACAGAACTGTATTATGGTTTTGAAAAAGATTATACATCATTTGAAGAATTTGCAATTGCTATTGATGAATATATTGATTACTATAATAACAAACGAATCCAGGCAAAAACAAAATGGATGCCTCCTGTAAAATACAGAGAAGCATCCATGATGTCCGCCTAACTTATAAATATGTGTCCAGAATTCTGGGTACATATCAGTCTGCAAACTATGCGGCTATCTTTGTTATAACTAAAATCGGACTAACCGTCTATCGGCGACACCCTATTTCTATAATCATATTAGCATGGTTTCATACAAATGTCAAAAAGATTCCATTATTAAAACCCGATAAATAAAAGCCATAGCTCTGAGCCATGGCTTTTATCTTCTATAATTATTTTAATCATTCTTCACCGGAGTTCCGCAATTAGTACAGAACGCAGCGTCATTTTCCAGTGGGGTCCCGCAGGCGGCGCACACCTTTCCTGACGGATTCGGTGCAACCGGTGCCGGCTCACGATTGATAGCAGTTCCGCAATTCACGCAGAACTTTGCATTCGGATCCAGTTTCTTACCACAGTTTGGGCATACCTCAACAATTGAAAGCTGTTCAATCTGCTGCTTATTAGCTGCCATCGTCTGATAAAGCTGATCAATCTGTTCAATCAGATCCGGACATTTCTCTGCACACTCGTCTTTGTAATTTGCATAGTATCTTAATCCAATCTGATAGATAAGCTTCTCGACTTCTTTTTCCATAGATTTATTCGCATTATTCAGACGATATATTTCTGTCGTATCTTTCGCCTTCTTGCTCAGATCCTGACTTTTCTCTGTCAGGCTGTTCTTTACATCATCAAAAAATCCCATGTTCCTGCCTCCATTTATTATCTTAGAACAGCTGACGGTAAATCTTCACCATCTGCTCCACATTAAACTTTACATAGCTCTGGTTCAGCAGTCTCTGCTGGTTCTGCTCTACGCCTTCTGCAAAGCTCTGGATCTGATCCTCTGTCATGCCATACTCATGAAGCTTCTTTCTGGCAATGATCTTATCTAACAGCTTCTCGATCTCTACATAGACCTGATCCACTTCGCAGTGAAGCAGTCCCGCAAGATGTTCGTTCAGCTCTTTTAATTCTCCATCTGGATTCACTCTCTGATATTCCGCAAATACAGCTGTCAGGAACAGATAATTAGCTTCGCCGTGTGCCACATGATACTCCCCACTCAACGGATAGGACATAGCATGCACCGCGCCTGTTCCCGCATTGCCAAATGCCACACCGGCAAGATCGCTTGCCACCAGAAACTGATCCAGAATCTCCATACGATATTCCGGTCCATACTCCACGATCTTCTGGAATCCGTCCAGGATCATTTCCATTGCCTGGTTACTGAACATCCGTGTATACAGCGTTGCCTTTGGTGACACATAAGATTCGATGGCATGGATAAATGCGTCAATCGCACTGGTAGCAAAAAATGAATACGGAAGCTTGGTCAAAAGTTCCGGAACAAGCACTGCCTCATCTGCAAAAATACTGTCGTCCGCTAATCCCATTTTACTGTGAATACTGGTCAGCTCGGCGATTGATACGTTAGACACCTCAGATCCTGCACCGCAAGTGGTAGGTACTGCGATCAGGGTATGTGCTTTCTTCAGAGGTACCTGTCTGCGGTACACCTGCTCAGCAGTATGTTCACCTTCCAACACCAAAATCTTAGCCATATCGATGACTCCACCGCCACCGATCGCTATGATACGGTCACATCCGGATGCTTTATAATCTGCAATCAGCGCATCGATCATCACATCCGTCGGTTCTCCTTTTCCATACTCGTTCTTGTATTCCACATGAGCATCCAGACCTAACGGCGTAAAATACGCATCATAGGTACTCTTGCTCGCCAGGATAAAATCTCCCTTGCCGATCTGATAAGCCTCTGCAAATTCTTTTGCCGTCTCACATTTGTTAATCACCGTCTTCTGCTGAAATAACTTCATTGCACATACCCTCCGTGTCTTTCCTTCAAGTCTATCGTTTTATTCAATAACCTGCAGTTCTTTGGTGTAAGAGTTAAGCACTTCTACGCCGTCTTCTGTTACCAGCACCAGATCCTCAATTCGAACTCCTGTATCTCCCGACAGATAAATACCAGGCTCAATAGAGAAGATCATGCCAGGCTCTGCTTTTGTCTCATTTGTCAACGATACATCACCAAACTCATGCTCAGACAGTCCGATAAAATGTCCCAAACGATGATTGAATCCCTCACCGTATCCTGCTTCTGTGATAATATCTCTGGCTGTTTTATCCAGTTCACAAAGCGGTACGCCAGGTTTGATCTTTGCGATAGCTGAACGATTTGCATTCAGTACCAGATCATAGATCTCTTTATTCTTCGCTGTTACTTCTTTATAGCAGAAGGTACGTGTCATATCAGAGCAGTATCCGTCCTTGATACATCCTACATCAAACAGGATCACATCTCCTGCTTTCAGTACCGTATCATCTGGCATGTGATGCGGATCGGCTGCATTGGCTCCAAAAGACACGATCGGATCAAAGGAGAATCCCTCTGCTCCCAGTTCTTTGTAGATCTCAAGAGTCTGATCAGCGATCTCTTTCTCTGTAATGCCTTCTTTTACAAGCTCACGGAATCTCGCTATAGCCTGATCATTGACCTTAGATGCTGCACGCATCTTGTCTTTTTCTTCTTCATCCTTAATACCACGGGTAAGATCCACTGCCAGAGAAGAATTCTCAAATCCTGTAGCTGCCTGATTTTCCATCAGTGGCAATAAGAATCTTGCTTTGATATCTTTATCCACGCCTAATTTACTGCCTTTATCGATATATTCCATCACATAATCCATGACTGGATCCGTGTCACTGTACCATACCTGCTTCAGCTCCACACCGTCCGGAATGGTAAACAAGTTATTCAAAAATAATACATGCTCCCCATTTTTTCTTAACAACAGTCCAAAGAAACGCTCATATGGTTCAATGTAAATTCCTGTCATATAATAAATAGACATCGGATCTACTACCAGCATCTGGCTTAATCCACGTTCTTCCAATGCCTTCATAATGCGTTCTGTTCTTGTATTCATTTGCTTATCCTCCTGTGAAATGAAATCTCATAACCTCAATAATCGAGCAAGCTGACACCTATTCGACGTGCACAAAAATCCGCCGATAGTCATCACTATCGACGGATTCATTATATCACATTATTTTGCAAGCTTCAGCATAATCTCATTACTTCTCAGTACAAAAGCTGTCATCTCTTCCGGTGATAACGGCTTATGCGCCAGCATAGCCAGGTCATATAACTGCTTGCAGAAGATACCTGTATTCTCTTCATCCTTATGTGCCTGTACATACTGTACCAGCGGATGATTCGCATTCAGTACCAGTGTGCCGGTCGTTCCAAACATAGACGGATCCATACCTGCCATACCATACATCTTCATCATATCCTGCATACGGCGACTTTCTTCTGACAGTGTGATCATAGCTGCCACAGACTCATCTTTGATCTTCTCTACCTTCACTTCCAGATTCTCATTGCCAAGCTCTTTACGGAACAGTGCAACCAGTTCATCGGTTGTCTTCTGGAATGCCTCCTTCTCTTCCTCAGATACTTCTTCCTTAGAAGATGCATTGACATCCGCATCAATTCTCTGGAACTTCAGTTCCGGATTGCGCTGCTCTAACTGTGTAATGAACGGAGAGTCAATGTTGTGTGACAGGATCACAGCATCCTGTCCCTGCGCACGGAACATATTGATGTACTGGCTCTGCTGCTGTTCATCTGTCACATAGTAAACGACAGTCTGTTCCTCTTTCTTTTCTTCCTCGGAATCTGCATCTGCTGTCTTGTCTGTGTTTTCTGCTGCTGTGTCTCCGGCATTCTCCGCATTTGAAGTATCCGCAGTTTCTGCCGTGTTTTCGGCATCTGTATTTTCTTCGTCCGCCGGATCAGCTGTTTCCTTCAAATACTCTTCCAGTGTCAGATATTTGTGGCCAAGATTCTTATACAGCATCGAATCTTTG
>OLQK01002244.1_pt1 | contig 10571 bp, 6 predicted proteins | sample 1672501 | NCBI WGS metagenome assembly OLQK01 (sample SAMEA3136693, study PRJEB25190) | human gut metagenome | biome: human gut; feature: human-associated habitat; material: faeces | place: Austria | collected 2013 | reverse complement strand
GTCTTACACCTGTATCATGGAACTTCACAACAATGCCATCTGAAGAGTGGAAGAATGGTCTTGGTACAGCTCTTACAGCATATGCAGCAGGCACAGGTGACTGGGATGCAGTAGTTAGCGCATTCGTTGATGGATGGGCTACAGAAAAAGCTCTTTCTGAATAATCAGAATAGAAAATAACATGTTGTTTATGGGAGGAGGCAGAGGTTCTTGCCTCCTTCTATAAGTTAAAAGACAGAGAAACTTAAGCTTCTGTTAACAGTAGGGAAGAGGAGAAAAATCATGGTAGGAAGAACGATCAAAAAGTGGTGGCCGGTTTTTGTATTACCAACCTTTGCGGCATTTGTAATCGGTTTCCTGTGGCCTTTTATCTGGGGCATCTATCTTTCATTCTGCAAATTTACAACAGTGCAGGATGTAACATTTGTTGGATTTTCAAATTATTCTAAGATTTTACTTGATAGTACATTCAGTCATTCTTTCTGGCTGACAGTTGTATTTGCATTCGTATCCAGTATTCTGATCAACGTGCTTGCATTTTTTATCGCACTGGCACTGACCAAAGGATACAGAGGAACAAATGCATTCCGTACGGTATTCTTTATGCCGAACCTGATCGGTGGTATTGTACTTGGTTATATCTGGCAGACATTGCTGAATGGTCTGCTTTCCAAGTGGGGACAGCCACTGCTTTCACTTTCAGCAAAAAATGGTTTTATCGGTATGCTCATTCTGCTTATGTGGCAGCAGATTGGATATATGATGATCATTTACATTGCAGGTCTGAACAATGTATCACCTGACCTGATCGAGGCAGCTCAGATCGATGGTGCAACAAGCAGACAGATTCTGTTTAAGATTAAAATTCCGATGATTATGCCATCTGTAACAATCTGTACATTCCTGACTCTGACTAATGGTTTCAAGATGTTCGACCAGAACCTCTCACTGACCGGTGGTGATCCTGGAAAACAGTCTCAGTTACTGGCGTTAAATATTTATGATACATTCTATGCAAGAAGCGGACCTCAATGGAAGGGTATTGGGCAGGCAAAAGCTGTTGTATTCTTTGTTCTGGTAGTTGTAATTGCATTGATCCAGCTTCGTGCAACATCATCTAAGGAGGTGCAGCAGTAATGGAAAATAAAAAAAGAAATTCCGTTGCAACGGTCTTACTGACAATTGTTTGTATCCTTTGGATGTACCCAATCGTCTTAATATTAATCAACTCACTGAAAAAAGAAGTAGCGATCACTACATCTGGAGTATTTAGCCTTCCAACCAGTGAAACATGGAATGGTGTTGCGAACTTTGTAGCGAGTGTTACTCAGATGGATTTCCTGAAATCTTTCTGGTACAGTCTTGTAATTTCTGTAATGTCTGTAGTTCTTATCATGTTATGCTGTTCAATGGCAGCCTGGTATATTGTTCGTGTAAATGGAAAACTGTCCAAGATGTTTTATTATCTCTGCGTGTTCAGTATGGTAGTTCCTTTCCAGATGGTTATGTTTACACTGGCAAAAACTGCAGATACTTTAAAATTGAATAATCCATACAATATCTGCATTATTTATCTTGGATTTGGTGCAGGACTGGCGGTATTTATGTTTACAGGATTTGTAAAAGGTATTCCGCTTGAGATTGAGGAAGCAGCTCTGATTGATGGATGCAGTCCGTTACAGGTGTTTTTTAAAGTTTTGATTCCGATATTAAAACCAACAATTATTTCAACAGCGATCCTGGAACTGATGTGGGTATGGAACGATTACCTTCTTCCAACACTGGTTCTTGATATTAAAAAATATAAGACTATTCCGATGGCAGTCCAGTATTTCCGTGGCAGCTTCGGACATGTACAGATGGGACCAATGATGGCAAGTATTATGATCGATATCATTCCGATTATCATCGTATATCTGGTTTGTCAGAAGTACATTATTGAAGGCGTTGTAGCAGGTGCCGTAAAAGGCTGATTCTGGTTATGTAGAATGGAAGTCTCTGGAAGAATATTTTTTCCAGAGACTTTTTGTGCTATAATCATAATTATTATAGGAAACAAAACAGGGGGAAATTATGACAAACGTTCTTATTGTAGATGATGAAAAAATAGAGCGCGAAGGTCTGAAATATCTGCTTTCGAGAGAAGAAGGCGAAAGAAATGTTTTTGAAGCTTCGAACGGAAAACAGGCTCTTCAGATTATTCGGTCAGAGGACATACAACTTGTTTTGACTGACATAAAAATGCCTCATATGGACGGGTTGGAATTATCAAGACGTGCCAAGGAAGAAAATCCGGCATTGCAGATCATAATTTTCAGTGGATACAGTGATTTTACTTTTGCGCAGGAAGCGATTCGCTATGGTGTGACAGAGTATATCCTGAAACCGGTGAATCCGGAAGATTTTCATAAAGTAATTCAGAAGGCAGAGAAAGTGATTGAACAAAGAAAGAAAAAAGAAAGTCGTGAGATCAAAGAGAAAAATTTTCTGCAACAGTATTTTCTGCAAAATTATCTTTACTCCGGCAAGCTAGAAACACTGGAAAAAGCAAAAGATATGATCGATCTGGAAAAATGGAATGGCTGGCATTGTGGAATCTTGCTGGAATCCGATGTCGCTTTTTTTGATACAGCTGAAGAGACTCTGGAAGAGGAAATTCAGAAAGAGTTGAGAAGAGTATGCTTTTATCTGAATTTGAATGCAAGACAGTCGCTTCTCCTTTTTCAGGACGTATATTGCGATTATCAGCTGGTGGCAAATCATCTTTATAATTTTATGAAACGAAAATACAGAGACAGTTTTTATCTGGCAGTCAGCCGTAAATTTGAAGGTTGTGAGTGTCTGCCGGAAATCCTTGAGCAGCTGGAGCAGCAGATGGAAGAGAAATTTTATCATCCGGAAAAACATGTTTTCTCAAATGAAGATGATGTACTGAAACTGTCGGTGGGAGAGGTGCAGGATTCGCAGATCATGCAGATGATCTCAGAAGACATCACACGGAAGGATATAGATCAGCTGAGAAAGCATTTCGCATGCCTGAAAGAAAAATATCATGATAATACAAAGTATTCAGCAATGTATATCAAGTTTGTTTTCTCGAATGTCATTCAGGAACTGTTTCAGGAAAATCAGTTTTCTGGAGAGCGGCGTCTTGAGCATGAGATAGAACGATTGTATAACTGTAGAAATATCATGGAAATCCTCGAAGTGACTGAAGATAATATCAAGGAATACGAGGCATTTCTTGACCGTTCTATGAGTAGTTCTAGAAATGAAGTGGCAGCAGTCAAAAATTATATCTATCAGCATTATGAGGAAGATCTGAATCTTGAAATGCTGGCAGAAAAAGTCTATCTGTCTTCTGGATACCTCAGTTTTATCTTCAAAAAAGAGACCGGCATGAATTTGAACCGATATATACGTGTGTTCCGGATGGAGAAGGCAAAAGAACTTCTCTGCAGCACCAATATGAAGGTGGCACAGGTCAGTGAACGTGTTGGTTTTGCAAATGTTTCTTATTTCTGCAGAAGTTTCCGGGAATATTACGGAAGCAGTCCGGAATCATACAGGAAAGGAACCGGAGAGGATGAACAGACTTCGTAAGATATTCAAAAATATGAAGTATCGTCATAAACTGACGATCTTTCTTGTAGTTACAAGCCTGGTACCGATGACAGTACTTGCCTGGTACAGTCACAGCAGGCTGAGTACTATGGTCCGCAGCAGCGAACTGGAAGATATGCAGTCGATCATGGAACAGACCAGAGAAAGCATTGACAGCCAGACGGCGGTTTATGCCAGCCTTCTCAATTATCTGACCTATTCACCAGATATTGAGGAAATTATTAAGGAAAAAAATATCGATAATTATAGGGCATATGAAAAATATACAGAAATAGCGGATCCACTTTTGTCTGTACCGAAATCATATCATGACGCGATCAACAGAATTCAGCTTTTTGCGGACAGTATCCAGGTGGAGCATGAGTATACACTTGTTCCGCTTGATAAGATGAAAGAAGAGTGGTGGAGTGAAGGGCTGAAAAATGATGTGCGTATTCAGTGGAAAGTTGATCAGGATCGTAAAGAAGTTGCAGCAGTACGTATGATCTATAATGATCAGAAACTGGATGCAGTTCTGTGCATTTCTCTGGATTATAATAAAATCTTCCAGCCACTGACCAATATTCTCACGCAGGAAAATGGTGGAATTGTTGCAGACAAAAACGGTACAGTTCTTTATAACAAAACTGGTCTGACAAATCTGGAATTTGATAAATCTGAAAAAATGGATTCCATGATTCAGAAAATCAGCCAGTCCTGTGCATATACAAAGACTAAGAGTGAAGAAAATGACTGGGTATTTTATCTTTATAAGAGTCAGGATGCGATATCAGGTTCTGTACGAAGACTGCTGCTGGAAGAGATTCCACTGATTGCGGCCTGTGGTCTGATCATTCTGTTTCTGGCTATGGCATTTTCAAGAATTTTTACAAGAAAAATTGAAGAACTGACGAAAAATATGGACAGGGTAAATCATGGAAGCCGTGAAGTTACAGTCAACAGTGATTCGGGAGATGAAGTAGGAATTCTTGTTAACAGTTTCCGTAATATGATGGATGAGATTAACCGCCTGATCGACGAAGTATATGTCAATAAGATCGCGTTGAAAGAATATGAACTGAAAGCCCTTCAGGCCCAGATCAATCCACATTTCTTATATAACACACTGTCGATGATGAACTGGATGGCGATTCGAAGTAACCAGATGGAGATCAGTAAGGTTACCCTGGCACTTTCTACTTTTTACAGAACCGCATTAAGCAAAGGTGAAGATGTAGTTACGGTAGAAAACTGTATTCAGAATATGGAAGCATATCTGGAAATCCAGCTTACGATGCATGATCATAATTTCTCGGTAGACTGGGATATTGATCCGACAATAAAAAATGAAAAAATGCCGAAGCTTCTTCTTCAGCCGGTTGTCGAAAATGCGATCGAACACGGTCTTGATGAAAAAGAGGATGGTGATAAAAAAATTTTCCTGTCATTTAAAGGCAAGGGGGATGATGTAGAGATCACTGTCCGTGATAATGGACTTGGTATGGAACAGGAAAAAGCAGAAACACTGGTAACTTATCAGGCAAAAGGATATGGCCTTAAGAATGTAAATGACCGTATCCGGCTTCTTTATGGAGAGAATTATGGAATTCATATTTTCAGTTCACCGGATGAAGGCACGACTGTTATTATGAAATTTCCGAAGGAGGGCAGAGAGAATGAAGAGTAAATGGAAAAAACTGCCTGTTGTTCTGATAGGAATCATAGCTATAGCTGTCTGCGGATGCAGCAATGATTTACAGGAGCTGAATCAGAAAAGATCATCGGCAGCAAAAGAAAATACGGAATCTACAGAGACAGTCCGTACCGGTACCTGGGAAACAGCTGCACAGACTCCTTATGGTGCTTATCCTGAACTTGTAACGTATACTTTAGGACAAATGAGTGGTGCGAATAATTCAAATCTTCCGGATGGAAATACCTATGACGACAATGCTTACACTCGTTATCTCAGAAAAATACTGAATATTCAGAATAAAAGTGTCTACATGGAACGGGAAGATCGATATGATGAATTTGTGAACATTCTTGTAAAAGACCAGACGCTGCCGGATGTACTGGTGGTTTCGGACAGAGAAACACTCAAAGAACTGGTTGATAATGATCTTGTGGAAGATCTGAGCGAAGTATATGAGAATTGCACTTCAGAGAGAATCAAAGAGATGTTTGAGAGTTATGGAAGCGGTCTTCTGGATTCTGTGCGATTTAATGGAAAACTGATGGCAATTCCGGAGACCGTTACAGATCATGGTCCGCGTCTGATGTGGCTGCGTAAGGACTGGATGGATAAGCTTGGTCTTGAAAATCCGAAAACACTGGAAGATGCATTTGACATAGTAGAAAAATTTGTCCAGAATAAAATGGGCACGGAGGATGGAGAAGACCCGATCGGACTCGCCTGTGATACAGATCTGGTGGGAACTACCAGCTCTAATTATTCAGTAGATCCTGTTTTTGATAAATTTGGAGCCAGTCCACAAAGGTGGGTAAATCAAAATGGTAAGATCGTGTATGGTTCCGTAACAGAAGAAACAAAAAATGCACTGAGTTATCTTCATGAACTCTATGAACGTGGCGTGTTGGATAAGAACTTTGCATTGCGTGCGCAGAATAACCTCAGAGATCTGGTGATAGATGGAAAATGTGGAGCTTTTTTTGGCCTGTGGTGGACACCGAACAATCCACTGATGGATGTTTATGAGACAGACAAAGAGGCAAACTGGCAGCCATTTTATCTACAGCCGACAGACTGGCAGAATGTATATGATACTTTTCAGGATAATAAATATGTTGTTGTACGCAAAGGATATGAGCATCCGGAAATTGTAATGAAGATAATCAGTGTATTGTTTGATTATAGCAGATATGAAGCCAAGGATGCGGATGAGGTAAATGATTATTTTGCTCTTAACGTAGAACCGACAGCCAGACCGCTGGTTATCAATGTTGATTATAACGAGGCGACATTTCAGATCACAAAAGATATCCAGAGTGTAATGAGCGACATGCGAAAAGAAGAAAGTTTAAGTGCAATTGAGAAATCTTATTATGATGCAGCAGAAAAATTTATTCAGGGAAAATCAGAAACGGCGGAAGACTGGGCAGCATATGAATCCAGACTTGCAGCAGTTGGAAGGTTGATAGAAGGAAACTACCGGTCAACAGCCAAAAGATACCTGGATGATGCAGACGGTGAAATACCGAAGTCTCTTCAGCAGCTTGAAAAAGACACTTTCATTCAGATTATCATGGGTGTAAAACCAATTACTTACTTTGACACTTTTGTGCAGGAATGGTATGAACAGGGCGGCGAAGAGCTGACTGAGCAGATTCGCCGCTCTAATCCAGGAGAATGATTATTTTCCGAGATGCCAGATGTCGTCATCGTACTCTTTGATGGTTCTGTCTGAGGAGAAGAATCCGGCTTCTGCAATATTGATCAGAGTTCTGCGGCTCCATGCTTCCGGATTTACAGCATAATCACTCATTGCCTGTTCTTTGCGGACAATGTATGCATTGAAATCCGGAAGAGTCTGGAACCAGTCTTTATTTATCAGTTCGTTCTGCAGTCGTTTCAGATGTTCTTCATCTCCATATTTCAGCATTTCTTCACTGGTAAGGAAATCGATGGCACGACGAAGGTTCGAGTCTGCTTCATACCAGTCTTTTGCACAGTAGTCACCGGCTGCATAGCGGTGAATAACCTGCTTGCTGCTCTGACCAAAGATGTAAATATTGTTATTTCCGACAGCTTCGGCAATTTCTACATTTGCACCATCCATGGTTCCAAGAGTCAGTGCACCGTTCAGCATGAATTTCATGTTTCCGGTTCCGGATGCTTCTTTGGAAGCAAGGCTGATCTGTTCAGAAAGATCACATGCCGGAATCATTTTTTCTGCGGCAGAAACATTGTAGTTTTCTACAAATGCAAGTTGCAGATATCTGGAGACTTCAGAGTCCGCACTGATAACCTGTGACAGGGTAAGAAGAGCGTGAATGATATCTTTGGCGATGATATAGGCAGGAGCTGCTTTTGCACCGAAGATACTTACTAATGGAGTTACTGGAGTATGTCCTGCTTTGATCTCCAGGTATTCATGAATCAGGAAAAGCAGGTTCAGCTGCTGACGTTTGTATTCATGAAGTCGTTTGGACTGAATGGAAAACATTGCATTGGTGTTCAATTTGATTCCCTGTTTGTCTTCTAACCAGGAAGCAAGTGCTTCTTTGTTGGATTTTTTAATACAACTGAGTTTTTTCAGTACTTCTGCATCGTCTGTATAATTCAGAAGCTTTTTCAGTTCAGAAGCATCTTTTTTGAAACCGGATCCGATCAGAGATTCAATTTCAGAAGTCAGGGCCGGATTACATTTCAGAAGCCAGCGGCGGAAGGTGATGCCGTTTGTTTTATTATTAAATTTGTTCGGATACATCTGATAAAATCCTGCCAGTTCGCTTTCTTTCAGAATCTGTGTATGCAGTGCGGCAACACCGTTTGTGGAGTGAGAAAAATGAATATCCATATGTGCCATATGAACGACCTGATTCTGATCAATGATAGCAAGTGAAGAATCAGTTGTACGTGTTTTTGCAATGTCATCCAGCTTTTCAATAATTGGCATAAGCTGAGGAACAACGGTATCGAGATAATGACGTGGCCATTTTTCCAGAGCTTCTGCAAGAATCGTATGATTGGTATATGCACAAGTATCTGTTACGATCTGAACTGCCTCATCAAAGCTGATTCCGTGTTTCTCAAGGAGGCGGATCAGCTCCGGGATTACCATACTTGGGTGTGTATCATTGATTTGGATAGCTGCATAGTCGGCAAGGTCATGATAGTTACATCCACGTGCAGCACATTCGTTGAGAATAAGCTGAGCACCGGCAGAAACCATGAAATACTGCTGATAGATACGAAGCAGTCGGCCGTCTTCATCGGAGTCGTCTGGATAGAGGAATAATGTAAGGTTTCTGGCAATATCTTTTTTGTCAAAAGAAATTCCGTCACCGATCACAGATTCATCTACAGAATCCAGATCAAACAGATTCAGCATATTGGTTCTGCCTTCATAGCCGGTAACAGGAAGTTTGTAGAGTCTTGCAGAATAGGTGTTTCCTGCAAGCGAAACCGGAAATACTGTATCGGTAGCTTTGGCAGCACACTGGTCAGTCAGCCAGAAATCAGGAGCTTCGTTCTGGATGTTGTTTTTGAAATTCTGATGAAAAAGTCCGCAGTGATAACGAAGACCGACACCATCGCCAGGAAGATCCAAAGTTGCAAGACTGTCAAGGAAGCATGCAGCAAGTCGTCCAAGACCACCATTTCCAAGACTTGGTTCCGGTTCCTGCTCTTCGATATCTGCAAGAGATTTTCCGATACTGGCAAGTGTTTCACGAACTTCATCATACAGACCAAGGTTGATCAGGTTGTTGGAAAGCAATTTTCCAATCAGGAATTCGGCAGAAATATAATACAGTTTTCTGCCAGTTACTGGTTTTATCTGTTTCTGACTCTGTTCCTGCACAAGTTTCAGAAGGGCTGTATAAAGTTCTGCGTCGGAAGCAGTTGCAATATCCTTTTGGCAAAGTTCATTTAGTGTTGTTTTCATAGATTCACTCATGGGAGTTGCTCCTTTCATATATAAAATGGTTGTAGTTTCGTTAACTTAAGTTGCTTTAGTTATATCACAGATAGTCCGTCGTTTCTTGTCAAAAGCGAGCAAGAAATGATACTATCCTATCATAGAGGCGGAAATAGATGAAAGAAAAAGAAAGTGGTACAAAATATCAGGAAACAAAACAGCATGGCAGCCGGTTGTTTCCGTTTAATATTTATCCATGTACGATTCCATTGGATTTTCCGGCGGTTCCTTTGCACTGGCATAAGGAGATGGAATTGATTTATATAAAAAAGGGAAAAGGGCTGATCCAGATCGAAACAAAAAGCTTTGAGGGAGAACCGGGGGATATTTTTGTAGTAACACCTGGAACCCTTCATGCAATTCATAGGATAAAAGGATATTCTATGGAATACGAAAATATTATCTTTGAAATGGATTTTCTGGGAGAAGGAGCAGCAGATCTCTGTGCAGGAGAATTTCTCGTCCCGCTTGCAGCAGGTAAGTTGTTTCCTCCGGTACAGATAAAGCCAGAGGAAGCGCATTATGATTCATTAAAAAGATGTCTTATTCAGATGGAAGAATTGTGTGAAACAAAAGAAAATGCTTATGAGCTAGGAGTGAAAGCTGCAGTTTTGCAGATTATATTTCTTCTCATAAGAATGTATCCGTCCAGAGAAATCGTGTCTTCTCCGGATAGGGAGCAGTTGAAAGAAGTACTGCAGGAAATCAGTGTTAAAAGCAGTGAGAATCTTTCGGTGGCAGACATGGCGAAATTCTGTGGCTGGAGCAGCAGCCACTTCATGCGTTGGTTCAAGAAGATGACGGGAGACAGCTTTACTTCTTATGTAAATGACCGGAGACTTGCGGAGGCTGCAGAGGCATTGTGCCAGACTGATGATAAAATATTGACGATCGCACAGGATGCAGGATTTATGAATCTGTCAAATTTTAATCGTCAATTTAAAAAACGCTATGGAGTTACGCCGAGAGAGTATCGGGAAATGATAGGAATTTAAAGATTGTGTTAAAGGAGGTACATATGAAAAAAAAGCGCGGATCAGAGCAGAAGTATTTATTGCAATTTTGGGACTGAATGTGACAGCTGCTGTATTGGGAGGCTGCAGGACGCAGAGTGTACGAAATTGAAAAATAAAAAAAGTTTCAAAAAGTGTTGACATATCTCTATGACAGTGGTATTCTAACTAAGCTGTCGCAAGGAATTGTTTCTTCTGATTAAACAATTTGAAAAGTTTTGAAAAAACAAAAAATAGTTGTTGACAAAGAAACGAACATGTGATAGAGTAAACAAGTCGCTTGAGAGCGACA
>OLQK01002243.1_pt1 | contig 10572 bp, 7 predicted proteins | sample 1672501 | NCBI WGS metagenome assembly OLQK01 (sample SAMEA3136693, study PRJEB25190) | human gut metagenome | biome: human gut; feature: human-associated habitat; material: faeces | place: Austria | collected 2013 | reverse complement strand
CAGCCGCCGGAGCGGTGCTTAAGCCGTCAGGCGGGAATTGTGCGGTGTTGCCTTTGGTTTCTTCTATTATATCAAATCCGCCCCCAAAGTCTAGCAGGGGGCGGGCAAACATATAGTTGTGGAGAAAAACAATGAGCGAAAGGCGGGCGGCGCACCATGCGGCATACCAGACGAAAAGAACGGGACGGGCTGGACCTTGCGCGTCCGGCACCGCGCAGACGGCACAAAACGCTCCGGCAGCTCTGTGCGCTGCTGCTGGGGCTGGCGGGCCTTGCCCTGCTTAGCATGGCCGTGTGGGGGGCGGCTTTGCCCCGGCGGCTGGATGATGCCTTAGCCCAACACTATGCCGCCCAAATGAGCGTGATGCAGCGGGAGCTGTTTGCCCTGCGCCGCCGGCTGGCAGAACACGAACCGGATGCCGAAGAAAACGCCGCCCTGCGCAATTTTTTGCAAAGCAGGCAGACGGACGGCGAACGCTGGGACCCCGCGTGGACCGCCGCCCGCTGGCCCGGCGGATTTTTGCTGGCGCAGCCGGTGCAGGCGGGGGCCGCCGTGCTGGACCGCAGCGGCCGTTTTGCGGGCATTGCAGGGGAGCATGGCACGGTGTCCCCGGCGGGCAGCGGAGTAGGGGCAGTCCCGGCTCTGGTGGGGCAGGCCCTTGGCACGCTGACCCGCCAGAACGGAGTCCTGTGGGTGACCGGCCTGCCCTGCAGCTGTAAGGCGGCAGCGGGGGAGTTAGCCGTTACCGCGCAGGGACAGTATTGGGCCGGGCAGCTGGCAGCAGCGCCCCAGCCCGACCCCGGCGGCCTGACCCTGCGCGCCCCGCTGGAAGATACTGCCGATGAAACCGACTGCCTGTATTTCATTGGGGGCTGACAGCTGCGGCAAAACCTTGTATAATACCCATATGGCAAAAGGACAGACCAAAGAACGATCAGACCAGAGCAGGCAGTGGCCTGCCGGGAGGTGCGTATGAAAAAAGACGGCAAAAAGAGGGTGTGGTTCCTGCTGATTTTCTGCACTGCCGTGTTTGCGGCATTTTTGGTGCGGCTGTACTGGATGCAATTTACCATGGCGGATCACTATGCTAAAAAGCTGGAACAGGCATCTCAGACCAGCTATACCGTGCGCATCCCGGCGGCGCGGGGAAGCGTTGTGGACCGCAGCGGCACGGCGCTGGTGCAGGATGACACCGTGTATGACCTGGCGCTCTGCGTTCCGGCCCCACCGGACACCGAGATGGCGCAGACCCTGCAAACGTTAAAAGAACTGGATCTAGGCGGCAAGGATGTGGAAACACAGCTTGCCGCCTTTTGTTCTGCCGTTTCGGCGGGGGAACTGCCGCTGGCTGAAAATCTGACCCAGGCACAGTGCCAGAGCCTGCTGGCTGCCGGTCTGCCCCAGAGCGGGGCGGTGCGGCTGACTGCCCGCGGTACCCGCACGGCGGTGGATGGCACCCTCGCTCCGCAGCTGCTGGGCGGCGTGGGGGCCATGAGCGCCGAGCAGTGGGCACAGAAAAAGGCCCAAGGCCTTGCCATGGATGAATCCATCGGCCAATGGGGGCTGGAAGCTGCCTGGGAGGATGCTTTGCGCGGCAGAGCGGGAAGCCTGAAAGTGACGGTGGATCGGAGTAGCGGCGGCCGCACCGAAACCATACAAAGTACGCCGCAGGCCGGGGACACCCTGCATCTCTATCTGGATGCTGATTTGCAGCGTACCCTGCGCAGCGCATTGCAGCAGCAAATTGAAACTTTACAGGCCGCAAAGCCGGAAGGCAAGGGCAAAGAAGCCTGCGCAGGGGCGGCTGTGGTGGTGGATGTGCAGACCGGCGGCGTTCTGGCGGCGGTCAGCCTGCCGGATTATGACCTTGCCAGCTGGCGGCAGAATTATGCCGCACTGGCCACAGCCCAGGGAGCACCGCTGGTCAACCGGGTGCTGAACGGCCAGTATGCGCCGGGGTCGGCGTTCAAACCGGCAGTAGCGGCATCGGCCCTGGCGGCGGGGATCATTACCCCGCAAAGCACCGTAAACTGCGGCGGGCGGTACACTTACTATGCGGGTTACCAGCCGCGCTGTTTGCAGCTGGGGCACCGCGGGGCCGTCAGCATGGTTACGGCGCTGCGCCACAGCTGCAACATTTATTTTTATGATGTCGGCCGCCGCCTTGGGGTGGATACGTTTTCCGCTACCGCGCAGCAGCTGGGCCTTGGAGTACCCTGCGGTACTGAGCTGCCGGAAACTACAGGCCGCCTGACCTGGAGCACCGATGAGAACTATCAGGCGGGCCTTGCACTGATGGCGGCCATTGGGCAGGGCAACACGTCGGTCAGCCCCTTGCAGCTGGCGGCCTATGCCGGGGCCCTTGCGCGGGATGGCCAGCGCCCGGCGCTGCACTTTGCCCAAAGCACCATCGATACCGGCGGGAATATAACCTGGCAGGCGCAGCCGGAAGTTTTAGCCCAGGCACCCGGCGGGGCGGCAGTGTTTGCCCCCATCCGGGAGGGTATGGCCCAGATGGCCCAAACGCTGCGCACTTTGCGGGAATCGCCCATCCCCCTTGCCTGCAAGACCGGCAGCCCCCAGCTGGCGGGCACGCTGGCGGATGGCACCCACTACACAAACTCGGTGCTCATTGGGTATGGGCCGGTGCAGCAGCCGCAGTTTGCGGTGGCGGTGGTGATCGAATACGGCGGCGGGGGCAGCAATGCCGCGCCCGTTCTGCGGGCTGCGGCGGACTGGTTTGCAGCAGCCGGAATGGCCTGAACAGGATGGAATTTTGTGGGGAATTTTTGCATTCAACATGCAGGATGAACTTTTCGCTTTTTGTCCACAAACGGGGTGGGGAAAACCTGTGGAAAGTGAAAAAACGGGCAAACTCCCGTAATAATTGTAAGTTTTACCCGCAAAAACGGGGGTAAAACTGGTAGTTTGCCCAGTGAGCGGGGGTGTTTATCCGTACTGTTATGTTGAAAGGTTTTCCACAATATGTTGAAAACACCCCCTGAAACGGTGGAAAACTGGCCATACAAGCGGGTTTTCCACGCTTTCAACAGGGTTTTCAACATCTTCAAAGGAAAACCTTTCCAGTACGGTTTGTATAAACCGCGAAAACACGCACAAAAGCACCGCGCAAAAGGGTGAAAAATCTGTACTTTTGACGCCAAGGAAAAAGGTGACAAAAGCATAGGAAATGTGCTATACTATATCTGTATAATTATCGAATCATGCCAGAAAGCTGTGCGGGCTGCCATACGCGGCAAAATGGCTGCCAAACGCCGCCGCACAGGGCTTTACCCAATCGTTTTAAGGAGTAACCACATTGCAGATGGAAAATAAAAAACGCATGCCCCAGCAGGCCCCCCAGGCCAAGGCAGACAAGGCCCCTGCGGAGCAGGATACCGCCCTGGTATGGGGCAAAAACCCCGTGACCGAACTGCTGAAAAGCGAAGCCGGGGTGGACACCCTGCTGCTGGCCGACAGCATGGAGCCGCGCATGGCCGGGTATTATACCGCGCTGGGCAAAGCGGCCGGGGCGGTCATCAAGCGTGTACCCGCCGGCAAGCTGCAAAAGCTGTGCGGTACCCAGGACCACCAGGGTGTGGCGGCCTGGGCTGCCCGCATCCAGTATGTTGGCGTGGAGGAACTTTTGCAGATCGCAAAAGACCGCGGCGAACCGCCGTTCCTCGTGCTGTGTGACGGTATTGAGGACCCCCACAACCTGGGCGCAATCCTGCGCAGCGCGCTGCTGTGCGGTGCCCACGGCGTGATCATCCCGCGGCGCGGCGGCGTTGGCGTGACCGGCACGGTCATGAAATCCAGCGCCGGGGCAGCTGCCCGCATCCCGGTGGCGCGGGTCGCCAACCTGCCGCAGGCCATCCGTGACCTGAAAAAGCAGAACATTTTTGTTTACTGTGCCGACCTGGGCGGTGCTCCGCTGGAAAAGACCGATCTTTCCGGCCCGGTGGCGCTGGTGCTGGGCAGCGAGGGCGCAGGCCCCGGCGCACTGGTGCGCAAACTGTGCGATGCCGCCGTTACGCTGGATATGGCCGGTGGCAAAACCGGTGTGGACAGTTATAACGTCAGCGTGGCCGCCGGTATTTTGATGTACAACATCATGCAGCGCCGCAAGTAACGGCTGCGCAAAAAAAGGAATCCCATACCAAAGGGGAGAACAACATGCCAAGCAAACGTACAAATGATTCCGTGGACCGCATTCTGGAAGAGCTCAGCCATGAGCAGGCCGAACGCGGCATCCGGGATAGTGTAACAGACCGCCAGGTGGATGCCATCCTGCAAAGCCTGGGCCACGGCAGCATGGAGGAATCCTCCGGCGGCGGTTCGGCATTGGGGCCCATCCAGAAAGAGGACCTGCCGGATATCACGCTGGGCAAAGGCAATAATTTTAACACCGAGGACCGGTTTTCCACCGCTGTGCTGGACGACCTGCTGGGCGATCTGCCCAGTATGCGGGCTGCCAAAAAGAATAAACCCGGCCCCGCTGCCCCGGCCCGCCGGCCTGCTTCTGTGCCGGAGCCGCGCCGCATGCCAGAAGTTGAGCCTAAAGTAGAAAAACAAAATAATATACAAACTGTACAACCGACTCAGCCGGTGCGCTCGGAACTTGTTCCGCAGCCTGCCCGCCCTGCCCCGGCACAAACTGCGCCCCAGCAGCCGGCCCCGCAGGTACAGCCGGAGACAAAACCGGCCCCGCAGCCGGAACCAAGACCGGCGGATGCAACATCAGGGGATACCACCCGCACCAGCGTCATTAAAGCCTTTTTGGGCCGCAGGGTGCCGGAAGCGGACAGCAAGTACCTGGATGAAGGAAAAAAAGATTTTACCAACTTTTTTGGCACCAGCGTGGCCGTTGTTCCGGATGATATGAAGTCCGAGCAGGAGCGCCAGCAGACCCCTAAGAAAAAGGGCTTATTTGGCTTTGGATATGCTACCGATACCGGGGAGTTTGAGCCGATCAATGTTTCGGTCAGCGGCAGGGTGGAAAACCAGAGCACCCAGCAGCTGGAAGAACAACTGCCCCGGTCGCAGGATGTTTTGCCACAGGATGAACCGGACGAGATGGAGCTGCGCGAGCAAGAGCCACCCCGCCACTACGCTGCAAAGAAAAAAGGCTTTTTTGCCAGCCTGTTCGGCGGCAAAAAGCACGATGTCTATGACGAGCTGGAATCCTATGACCCGTATGAGGGCGAGCCAGCCCCGGTAGAAAACTGGGAGGTTCCGGAACAGCCCCGGGAGGAGCCGGAAACAGAGGAAACGGGCGAGATGCCCCGCCTGACCGCTACCAACGCAGGGCTTTCCATCTCCGGGCGGCAGACTTCCCAGTTTGCCGCCACAGGCAAACCGCTGCCTCCGAAGGATGAGTCGGCCCCGCAGCCGGAACCTCAGCCCAATGTTTACCGCAAAAATAAAAAGCGGGATACCGTGGAGTTCACCCCCCGCAAGGAGCGGGAACGCACCATGCCGTTCACTCGGCCTGCCCCCCGCCGCGAAGCGGAACCCGTGGGCGAGCCGGTCATGACCCCAAACGATACGGTGCAACCGCAGCCCGCGCCTGCCCCGCAGGCGACCACCGGTTTTACCATGCAGCTGGGGGACGAGCCCGTACCGGAAAGCACCCAGTCGTTCCTGCATGAACTGAACGCAGCCCTGCCGCCGCGCCGCAAAAAGTCTGCGCCCAAAGCTGCCCCCGTGCAGGAAGAACCCGCCAGCGGCGATACCTTTGAGGAACTGCCGCAGGAGCTGGCCCAGACCCTGACCGGGCAGATCCGCCTGAGCGAGATTGCCGAAGGGGTGGAAGAGCAGCCGGAAGAACCGAAAAAGCCCGCCCCGAAAAAAGAGGAAGAAAGCTTTGAGGAGCTGATCGGCCCCCTGGTGGATGAAAAGCCCAATACCGCGGAATTTGTGCGCGGCATTGAACAGTCCATCAACCTGGAAAAGATCAAATCGGATTCAAAGGCAAAAACAGAAAAGACCGATACCGATTACCAGGCGGCTGCCCAGTACCTGAGCGACCCCAATGCCGGGGCGGAGCCGGAAGCACCGGAACAAAAAAAGCCCGGCAAAGGCTTTAACATCCTCCGGTTTGCAGGCAAGCCGAAGGACGAAACCACCCCCGATGGCGAAGCGCCTTTTGCCGCACAGGCCGCCGTCCTGCACCGCCACGAATACGAAAGCACCGATGATGCCCCCGTGGTGCGCCATGACCTGGAACTGCGGGTGATGATCACCACCGGCACAGCAATCGCTGTGGGCGCTGCAGCCCTGATTATGATCGTTCTGGGCACTATGGCGGCCACCGGAGCCAATCTTGGCCCGCTGGATACCACAGCCAGCACCAAACCGCTGCTGGTGACCATGCTGATTTTGCTTGCTGCCAGCGCGGCCCTGTGCTGGCAGACGATGCTGGGCGGCCTGGCCGGGCTGATCAGCATGCGCCGGGGCAATACCGCAGATACCATGCCCGCCATGGCCGCGGTGGCCTCCATCCTGCAATGTATCATGTTTTTGGCAAAGCCGGAATGGTATAACCCCGCAACCCTCTGCCTGATGACCGGCCCCGCGGCGCTGCTGCTGTGCGGCAACGCAGCAGGCAAGGCAATCGACGCCCACACCATCCGGGATAACTTTACCCTTGTCAGCGCCGGGATGGACCACGCTGTGGCATATCGGCTGAAAGATGCCGGGGTACTGCGCACCGTGACCGCCGGGCTGGCGGAACCGCGCCCCAATGTGCTGGTCAGCCGTCCCACCCGCCTGATGAAAGGCTTTTTGGCGGGCAGCGAATCCCGCCGCACATCGGATAAAAACCAGCAGCAGTTTGCCCGCATCCTGCTGGGCTGCGGCGTGGCTGCATTCCTGTTCACCCTGCTTTACCGCAAGGATGCCGGAACGGCGTTCACTGCGCTGGCCGGTGTACTCTGCCTGGGCGCGCCGCTGGCCGGTACGCTGATCTCCGCCATGCCCATGCGTTTGATGCAGCGCAGTGCCGCGCAGATCGGCGCGGTCATCCCCGGTTGGAAGGATATCCGACTGCTGGGCCGTGTGAACGTGCTGCAGGTCACGGCGCAGGATCTTTTCCCCAAAGGGTGCATTACGCTGCGCGGCATCAAGCCGGTGCGCAAAGAGGATATTGAGCTGGCCATCATCTACTCCGCTTCCATGCTGGCCGATGTGAATACCCCTCTGAAAGATATCTTCCTTGGCATGACGGGCGATAACCGCAAGCTGCTGTGCAAGGTGGAAAACCTGGAAACGCTGGACGGCCTGGGCTATGTGGGCTGGATCAACGGCGAGCGGGTCATGATCGGCTCCCGCCGGCTGATGGATACCTATGATATCCAGCTGCCCAGCATGGAATATGAACGCCGCCATACCGTGAACCAGCGCCGGGTCATCTACCTGGCGGTTTCCGGCAAGCTGTTCAGCATGTTCCAGGTGGCTTATCAGAGTGATCCCGATACCGCCGCCGTGCTGGATTCCCTGCGCCGCGCCGGACTTTCGCTCATTGTGGACTGCGATGACTTTAACTGCGATGAAGCACTGCTGCAGACTGCTTATAACCTGCCGGTTGGTACCGTCAAGGTGCTGAGCGGCAAGGAACACAAGGCGCTGGAGCCCGCTGTGGCCTGGCTGCCGGAAAGCGAAGGCAACATGCTGCACCTGGGCAGCTTTGCCAGCTTTGTCGGCGGCCTGGAAGCCGCTGCGGGTGCGGCAGAGGGGGAACACCGTTCTTCGATGGTGCTGTCGGCCTCGGTGCTCATCAGCTGCATTCTTGCCATGATCATGGCGCTGGCCGGCGGCCTGGCCGGGCTGCCGCTTCCGGCATTGGCCTTGTATCAGGTCGCTTGGGCGGTTCTGGCCATGATATTCCCCCTGATCCAGAGATATTAAGGGCAATACCGCATAATTCTAAGTGCCGAAGCGGTGCTTAAGCCGCTAGGCGGGAATTGTGCGGTGTTGCCTAAGGGATATCTGAAAACAAAGAACTGGATTGAGTTTTCGGCTTTTCAGATATATCCCAAGCGTTTTTGCGGGAAAAATAAAAACGGGAACGACATAAAAAGGAATGGTGCAACCATGTACCGCACAATTCAACATCAGATGAGCATTGATGACTACCTGCCGCCCTATGAAGGCGAGCTGGTACAGGAGAACCGCTGGGTGCGCCTGGCCCAGGCCATTGACTGGGATGCCATTGAACAGGAGTACAGCGGCCATTTTGCTGCTGGCGGCAAGGTGGCAATTCCGGCCCGCATGGCGTTCGGTGTGCTGGTGATTCGTGCAGCGTGCCGCACAACGGACAGCGAAACGGTGGAGATCGTGCGCGAAAGCCCCTACCTGCAATACTTTTTGGGCTTTGATTCCTTTACCTATGATGTGCCGTTTTCTTCCCGCAGCATGGAGCGGTTCCGTACCCGCATTTCCCCCGCCCGTGTGCGGGAAGCCGTAGCGCTGCTGCGCGGCTTTGAAACCAACAAAGGCAGTAAAAAATGAAAAAGGGCCGCATGGCTCCGGGCAGCTGCTCCGAACCGTGCGGCCATGTTATGCCCTGCAACCCCAACCTTTGCAACAGATAGGAGAATTATGGAAATTATTGTTGATGCTTTTTTGGATGCACTGATCGACGGCGTAAAAATGCTGCCGTTTTTGTATCTGGCATATCTGCTGATCGAATGGCTGGAACGCAACCATGGCGAGCGAATTGAAAAAGCGCTGGCTGGCGGCGGCCACTGGGGCTTTGTGCCCGGCGCACTGCTGGGCTGCGTACCACAGTGCGGGTTTTCGGCGGTAGCGGCCAACTTTTATGCCAGCCGGGTCATTACCCCCGGTACGCTGCTGGCCGTGTTCCTGGCAACATCGGATGAAGCCATCCCCCTGCTGGCGGCGGAGCCTACCCTGTGGAACAAGCTGGGCCTGCTGCTGGTGCTCAAAATCGTGTTTGGCATTGCAGCCGGTTTTGTGTTGGATGTTCCGCTGCGCCGCATCCTACCCAAAGGGCTGTATGGCGGCTATGAGGGCCATGCCGATGAGGTGGACTGCCACGAAGAACACGAGGAACACAGCAGCATTTTCCTGGCGGCACTGCGTCACACGCTGGAAATTTTTGTGTTCATCTTGGTGTTCAGCTTTATCATTGGGCTGATCTTTGGCCTTGTCGGGGCAGATTCCGCCGCGGCATTTCTGGGCAGTCTGGGCATTTTCCAGCCCATGATGGCCGCGCTGATCGGTCTTGTACCCAACTGCGGTGCCAGCGTGCTGCTGGCTCAGCTGTATATGGGCGGGGCTATTACCTTTGGCAGTTTTTTTGCGGGGCTGTGCTCCGGCGCAGGTATCGGCCTGGCTGTGCTGTGGCGTGTCAACCCCAGCTGGAAACAAAACCTGTTCATGACAGGGCTGCTCTGGTTCTGCGGCACCTGCTGCGGTATTTTGCTGCAATGGGTGGTGTAAGAGCTGCCGGCGGCCATAACCCGTAAAATAATAAGTAGGGGACGATGCGGAAGCATCGTCCCCTTTGATATGCTTTGTGGGATGTTGTAGCCAAGGCTTGCGATAAAATTCTATTGTGACATCTACCGTATGGTTCCGGAACGGTCAAGACCGTTCCCTACGGAGCATTTTATAGTGGGTGATAGAACATAAAACATTCGGTAGGGCGGGGTCACCCGACCCCGCCGAAACCTGGCCCCATTGCATGTTGAAAAATTGTGATGAACCAACAAATTGCTTGTAGGGGGGCGGCGTCCCCGACGGACGTGTAAATAACAGTGAGCTTGTTTGTGCGCAGTAGAGCGGGGTGCCCTCACCCCGCCCGCCGGGCCTTGCCACGCTGCTACCCCCAAAACGTGGGAAGAACCCTGCCGTGCACGCAAAGGCTCTCCCTCCAAATACAAATTTACCCCCAAAACAAAAAACAAACGCCGCAGGGAGCATCACGCACTCCCTGCGGCGTTGTCATTTATATCGTCTCGCCTTCAGCCTCTGCAGCCGGTTTCTTCTTCCCAGTCGCCGAAATCTTCGGCTTTGGCGATGGTGGTAGGGTCCACCTTGCCGTCCTCCGTCAGCTTAACAGGTTCGGTCTTGTCCTGTACCGGGTTCACGTTCGGCACATCGTTACCACTCTGGATGGGAATGGTAACGCCGTCATTTTTCTGCGCGGGTTCTTCCACCGGGGCAGCAGGCTCCGCCACAGGGGCCTGCTCAGCGGGGGCAGGTTCCTCAATCGGTGCGGGCTGTTCCTCGTCGGCATTTTCTTCGGTTTCGTCCGCATCTTCGGTGCTTTCGGAAGCTTCGCTGTCGTCAAATGCGGAGTCATCCACAATCTGTTCGCTCTCTTCGTCCTGAGCCAGATACTTGCTGACAACATAAACGCCAACACCGATGGCTGCGCCCAGCACAATGGGAATCAGATGAAATTTTGCCATAGTAATTTCTCCTTTCGTGCGCGGGCAACTGGCCCGGCAGCTGTTTGGGGCGGTTGTGCCTGGAACGATTGGCACAACCTTAAGGCAATACCGCATAATTCTAAGTGCCGATACGGCGAGCGAGGTGCGGCAG
>OLQK01002240.1_pt1 | contig 10576 bp, 5 predicted proteins | sample 1672501 | NCBI WGS metagenome assembly OLQK01 (sample SAMEA3136693, study PRJEB25190) | human gut metagenome | biome: human gut; feature: human-associated habitat; material: faeces | place: Austria | collected 2013 | reverse complement strand
ACCTGCATTGATAACACTTTCGCAGGAATCCATCAATTTCACAGCCTCTTCAAATGTCTGGTCGCTTATTTTCTCAAAAGGCTTTTCAGTTACTGTCTGTACTGCCAGAAGTCGTGCAAGCTGATAATCAATGTCATTCGGGTACAAAACCCCTGCCGCAAAAGGTATATTCTTACGCTGCAGCCTCCTGTAAACCGGTATTCCGCTTCCCCCGGAAGATATCACAAACACTTTTGGTTCTCCCTCTGGTCTCGGAAGTTCCAGACTACCGAAGACCGGGTCAAAATACCCATTATCTATTCCATACAGCTCTCTGATCGTCTCCTCCTGAAAAATAGTTTCCGGTTTGCCGCAATGAGCAATCCTGTCGCCTTTGACGCAGATAATTTTATCTGCTACTTTTTCAGCCAGATCAATCTCATGAAGAGACATAATTACCGTAATTCCTTTTTTCTTCGCCATATTCCTGAGAATTGAGAGTAATTCCAGTTTATAACGTACATCCAGAAAAGATGTCGGCTCATCCAGAACAATAATCTCCGGTTCCTGACAAATTGCTCTTGCCAGAAGAACCCTCTGACGCTGTCCGTCACTGATCGCATTAAAATCTCGTTCTCCAAGTTCCTGCGCATGAACCGCTTCCATAGCTTCGTCAACCTTTTGTTCGTCTTCTCTGCTTAAGATTCCCAATTTTCCGGTATATGGATAGCGTCCTGTCGCAACAATGTCATGACAGGTCATAAGTTCCGGCTTCATACGGTCAGTCAGAACAACCGCCATTTTAGTAGACAAATCTCGGAACGAAAGTTTTGTCAGATTTTCCTCTGCAATTGTCACATTTCCAGAAATAAGCTTTAACTGACGTGTGATACTTTTCAGAATTGTGGACTTGCCTGCACCATTGGGGCCGATCAGCGTCACAATTTCTCCTTTTTCAATTCCGATACAGATATCATGAATCAGTGCTTTCCCATTGTAGCCGACTGCCAGATTATCCATATTTATATATTGATCTGTCATATCATTGTTTTCCTTTCTGGCGTTTCAACATCATTGCAATAACTACCGGCGCACCAAAGATTGATGTCACAGTACTGATATTCAGTTCCAGCGGTGCAAAAGCAGTTCTCGCAATCAGGTCACTCAGCATACAAAAAACAGCACCTCCCAGGAATGTCCCCGGTATAACAACAAGTGGTCTGGATGTATTCAGTGCCTGTTTTACCAGATGCGGGACTGCAATACCTACGAAAGAAATCGGTCCTGCAAATGCAGTTACCGTCGCAGACAACACACTTGACAAAAGAATCAGCGTTACTCTGAATACTCTTATGTTTACGCCCATGCTCTGCGCATAGGCTTCTCCCAGCTGATAAGCCCCAATTGGTTTTGAAAGCATAAAGGTTAGTATAACCGCCACTGCAATGATCAGTGCTGATATTTTTACATTACTCCAGCTCATACCGGAGAAGCTTCCCTGTGACCATCCATGAAGGTTTACAATATCAGAGTCTTCTGCAAAAGTAATCATAAAATCCGTAATCGCAGAGCATATATACCCGATCATGGTACCTGCAATCAACAGTGTTGCCATATGCTTAATCTGTCTGGATACCAGAAGAATAAATCCGGTTGCAATAAGTGAACCGATAAAAGCTGCGATTACCAGTGTATAAGAAGATACTTTGTTAAATTTTTCAAGGAAATAGATCATTGCCAGCGCAACTACCATCTTCGCTCCGGATGAGATTCCCAAAAGATAAGGGCCTGCAATGGGATTCTCAAAAAAGGTCTGAAGCAGAAAACCCGAAAGAGAAAGCGCACCGCCCAGAATCGCCGCCATCAAAAGACGTGGCATTCGAATCTTCCATATAATGTTGTATTCTGTCTGTGCTCCTTCCCTCAGAAAAATAATCTTCAAAATACGGGAAACCGGAATATTTGTAGTACCTGTGTTGATATTCAGAATCAGAATTGCAAAAAGTGCTGCTGCCATTACTGCAAATACTACTGCATAACGCGAACGCCGCCGGAAATTTTCCATATGGAAGCTTCCGGTGCTTCCGTCTGTTTGTGATTTCATCATGACCGCTCCTATAATTAGTTGATTTTTGTTATAAATGTCATCTGGCTTTCATCCCCGTCTGTAAGCATCAGATGAAGATCCGTGATCATATTTCCTACTATATCCGTTGCCTGATAAAGATATTTACCTGCGCACCAGACGTTTCCCTCTTTGACTGCCTTAAAGTCAGCAAAAAGTTCACTTTTCTGCAGGAGCTCGTCCACGCTGTTGATCGGGTCATCAATGGTTCCATTGTATACCAGATAATCCGCATCAATTGCCTGAGTATAAAATTCTTCCATCGTCATCGGCACAGAAGAACGTTTTGTTTCTTCTTCGGAATCAACCTGTGTCGGCACATAACGTCCACCGGCGATTTCAATCATTTTGGGAACATAATCTGTCGGTTTTCTTACTACTACAGAACCATCACTGCTGATATAAAAGAATGCAACGGTTTTTTCGGTATTTTTGAAATCTTTCAGATCTGAAATAACTTTCGCCTGTTCATCAAAAAATGCCTTTGCTTCATCCCTCTTATCAACCATCTCCGCATAAACTTTGATCCACTCCGTTCTTCCAAGAGGATGATTTTCATAGCTGGAACGATCTGTAAAAACAGGAATTCCCATCTGTTCGATCATTTCCTGAACTTTCGGAGTATGCAGGATCATGGTTGATTCGATTGCCAGATTACAGCCGGAATTTACAAGCAGCTCGTAATCCGGTTCACTGTACTTGCCGGCAAAAACAATGCTTCCATCTTCCATGGCCTGTTTTGCCGCCTCTACATACCAGCCAGACTCCTGAAGGGAAGAAAATTTGATATTGTCCAGTGCATCCAGCGAAGAAAACAATGACATAGCCGAAGTTGCTGCCAGATAAATATTATCCAGCGGTTTCTGAAGCACTACGATATCACTGTCCAGACCGTCCGGTGCTGTTTTTCCCTCCGGCACAAGCAGGAACTGTCCGCTGTCCGGTACATCGATCAGAGTGTAATCATCATTGTAATAATATATATGGAAACATTCTGCAAAATCGTTCTGCATTTCCGATTCAAATGTCAGTCCCGGAATTTCCGGTGCAGAAGAATCCGTGTCTGCGGCCTTTACATTCATGGAAATGCTGAAAATGCCTGCTACAAAAAAGCATACCATCAACAATGATAACCACAGAGTTCTTATACTTCTTTCTTTCATTTTCTTATCTCATCCTCCGATTTTGTATAAGGGGCGATCCGAAGACCGCCCGTGTTTTATTCTGTATCTGTGTTTTCTTTTGTGTCTGTACTTTCCTGAGTATCTGTACTTTCTTTCGAATCGCTGCTATGTGCACCTGCAGCAGATTCATAAAGTTTGGAAGCTTCTTTCTCGCATCCGAACAGCGCACCATATACCTTGCTCCATTCGTATTTCGCAAGTACATCTTTTTCATCTTTTGAACGGTCAAGTATCATAGGAATCTTGAGGATTGCAAATTTTTCTGCAAGAGCTGTCATAGCCGGATATTTTGTATCACCCTGCTCCTCTTCCGATTTATCTTTCAGAATATCAGACGGCACGATCGCAAGCTTACATTTATTCTTCACAAGATCTTTCAGGTCAGCCTTATCATAAGTTCCCGCAGAAATGATATCACCATTTTTTATGGATTCTTTTATTTTATCAATTTTGCATTCCTCTTCTGTTACTGACACCGCTGAAACGTTTTTATCCGCACCGATCTTATTGATCATTTCCAGCGCCACATCAGATGCCACGTATGTTTTGTCCATCGGAAGCTGAATGACGATGATTGATTTGTCAATTCCTGCCGGAATCTGATCCGTCTTGTCTTCCGGAACCAGCAGATAACGGATAGCATCCTGTTTGTAGAGTTTTGCATAATCCTGTTCGGATGCTGCTTCTTCTCCATCTGTACCGGAGGATTTGGAAGAAGTTGTCTCTTCAGATGATTTTGCAGAATCACCATTCTCACTGTCCGATGTAGTCTGTGCTGCATTATTCTGTGTAAGATCCACACTTTCTTTGCCAAACTCATCATTTAATGAAATTTCAAGTACTGTCATATCATTGCTGTAATAATGAATTTTGAACATTTTTGAATGTTCCAGTTTCAGTGAGCTCATATATTCCAGCCCCGTGATCTTTGGTGCTGCATCATCTTTGTAAACAATACCTGCATCTGTTTCGGCCTCTTCGCCCGCAGCTACCTTCTTTGCGCTTCCGGCTGCTTTTGCAGAGACACTGCTTCCTGATGAACTCTTGCTGCTGTCTGAAATATCCATACCAAAATACAATGTATATTCGATTTCGTATGGTTTTGACATAGCCGTAGTACAGCCAACTACCTTATTGTTGGCATTCAGCTGAACCGGAATCTTGAAAGTTGTATAATCACTTCCCTGCTCTACCGGATCATACTGGCTTCCACTGGCTTTAAGATAAATCCACTTGCCACTGTTAAAAGTTACATAAGCCCATGCCTGTCCGTTCTCTACACTGATCTTATCGCAGGTGATATTCAGCCCGTGTGTACCGGTTCCGCCTGACCATGAAAACGAAAAGGCATCTGAACCATATTCACCATCTTTTAAGCTTCCCGCCGAAGAATCCACCTGACTGGTCTTACCGTCTGTTTTGGACTGATACTGGCTGCCGGATGAACTGCTTCCGCCGGTGCTGCTTCCACTGGAGCTTCCTCCGCCGGTACTGCTTCCGTTCGAACTGCTTCCATTGGAATTACTTCCATTAGAACTGTTACTTCCACTGGAATTGTTTCCGCCTGTGTTACTTCCGTTAGAGCTGTTATTTCCATTAGAATTGCTTCCGTTGGAATTATTTCCACCGGAGTTATTGCTGCCGGAATTATCACTCTTTGAACCATCCCCGCCAGTCTCGGAACCACTGGTATCTACTGTAAATTTCAGGGTATGGTCATACCACATTTTTTCTTTGTCTCCGGCTTCATAATAACGATGGGAACGTGCTGCCAGTTTTACTTCCTGATTCAGACCCGGGAGTGAAAATGTATAAGTATATTTACCATTTCCGTCAACTTTGTAGGAGATCAGATTGCTGTCATCTGCCTTAAGTGCATCTTCTTTGCTTCCCAGGAACAGCCTGTCATATCCATCACTGCTCAGCGTGATCGTAGCCGTGACTTTACCGCTTTGGGCAACAAGTTTGCAGGCTATGATCTTAAACATCGTCTTTGTTCCATATGTATGTTCTACATTTCCGATATAAGTTCCATCCTTTACCTCATCGCCGGATGGCTTATCTGAAGACCCTGTATCGTTTTTTGTAATATGGATCGTATAATCAATGTCATGGGGTTCTGTCATAGCTATTGTCGTTGCAGTAATGACCATATCTGTGTTCAAGGCAACCGGAATCTCAAAATAAGATCCTCCCTCATTGCTCGTCGGCAGATATTCCTGACTGTCAACTACTACTCTGGTAAATTTCTCACTGCTGAACTTGATGGTTGCGTATGTCTTACCCTCCTTTACAGTGATACCTTCACAAGTGATCTGCGTTTTCCCTGTGCCGCCTTCAAAGGAAAATCCATCTGCTGTATATGTACCATCAGCAAGTGCAAAAACAGATATTACATCCTGTGTATCCTGTTCTGTATTCTCACTGTCTTCTTCCAGACTTTCTATGCGATAAGAATCTTCGTCCGTATCCTGTGTTTCTTCTGCAGTATTTCCTTCCAGTGATCCGATCTTCCAGAGCGAATCTGACATCTCATCTGCACCGCTCTTTGAAATAGTTCCCTCGCCGGAATTATCTGCCGGAATATTTTCTTCTGTTTCCTGCGGCTCCTGCATATTTTCTGAATTATTATCATCCACTGTCTCCTGTGCAGGTTCTGCCTCAGACGGAAGCATGAAATAAAGATCTTCCTCTGTATACCAGCTGTTATCTGCAGTGTTACCTGGAACATATCCTGCCTTTTCTCCCAGATACTGCGGATCAATATAAAACAGATAATGATATCTGCCCTCTTCGTCCATTGAACCTTCGATCACAGGTGTTTTATCCTCATCTGATCTGTTTCCAATATAAAGCCTGTTATATGCTGTATTTGCAGATACAATTTCAATCAGAACAGACTCGCCTTCCTGAAAAGCCCTTTTCTCCGTGATCTGCAGAAATTCTTCGTTCACAGGATCTGTATCAGCGTTCTGCTCTGTTTCTTCTGTCGTTGCTTCATCTGGTTCTTCATTTGCATCTGAGCCAGATTCTTCACCTGCATCTTCGCTGTTTTCTTTTTCCGGTGCAACATCACTGTTTTCCTGTACTGTCGCATTCTCTGCTGATGCCGAAACCACAGCCTGTGGTGCCGTCGTCATACTCAGTGCAAGAAGTACAGCAAGCGCCTTTTTTGCCTGCATGCTTACCTCTCCTTTTTATTTGAAGTGCTGTTTTTATGAATGTTTAACTTTTATAGGATAAAAATAAAGCCTGCTTTCCGTACAGAACAGGCAGACTTTTTCATACAAATAAAGTGTACACTTCCACTTTAAGCTCAATAGCATTCTGATCTTTCGTGGATTTGTTACACTTGCATTGATGCGATCTGCTTTCTTCGGAAGCTGTTCATCATCCCTCCAGCAGGTTTCCTGACTTACACAGTATCACATGCCCATTCCTTCTCACGCCTATTTCACGCAATGGCTCTTATGAACACCTCTTATGTTTACAGTGACCGGATCGTTCAGGACTTACACCTGATTCCCTATTATCCGCCTGCGGCAGCACTGGAGTTCCTATATTCTACTTTATTATAACAATATCTCCGATAAGGTGCAAGAGTCTGAACCCGATTTACATTTATATAAGAAAGCTGTTCATAAAATGTGCTGAAATGCACCGAAAAAGCCGCTGATTTTTTGATTAATATTTGTCAATTTTACTAATAAATGTTATTATAATTTTATGGGATGTATACGCGGAGCATTCCAGCCGCAACAGACACATGTAAATGTGTCCGAATTTATTTAATTACATAAGGAGACTATTATGAAGCAAAGAAGAAAAGCTATTTTGGCGCTGCTTCTCAGTGCGTCCGTGGCAGCTTCTCCAATTGTATCTGCAACATCCGTTTTTGCGGAAGATCTGGATTTTGCAACAGTTGAAGAAACTGAGGTTACATCAGAAGATGCGGGTTCTGATTTCTCAGATGACTCTATTTCCATAGAAGATTCTGATGACGTGACCGAGGCTGATACAGCCGATGATTCCATTTTAATTGACAACTCTGATTCTGCTGAGTATTCAGAATCAGATACAGATGTATTCAGTGCCGGTGATGAAGTAGACGCATTCACTGCAGCAGATGAAGTATCTGTACAGGCTGACGAAGAAGCAAAGACTCACTCTATTGATGTTACTGTTGTCAACAGTTCCGGAGACGTATCCGGCATGTATGCCATGGAAAATGCCATCATCACCAAACAGGACGACGGCACTTACCTGGTAAAAATGCATCAGAAAAATAAAAACAGAAACTACATGGCACTCACCAGGGATGTCACCGCTGCCACTCAGCACAGAGTTGACTGGTATATTGCTGATACAGACTATTATTACACTATCCCGGTTGCAAACCTGACGGAGCCTGTATATGCAAGTTTCAGCTATACAAGAAACGTAAACAAAGGTGCTGCATGGAGTAATGTTCAGACAATTACTTTTGATACTTCCTCTATGGCAGATACAACTGAACCTGCTGTTGACGCTTCCGGCATGAACAAACAGGCAGCTCTTAACTATACTGCTGCTGATGCCGCTCTGGCTTCCGTTCCGGAAGATCTCTCAATTTACACAGATGAGACAGCAAAGGCAGTTACCGCTGCTGCCAATGCGCTCAAAGGAAAATACAAAGCAATCCAGCAGTCTGACGTTGATACCCTTGTCACCGCTCTCACTGACGCGGTTAAAGCTTTAAGAAAAAAAGCAGTTTCTCTTACCGTTACAAATAAGACAGGCATGTTTAATGTTACAGATGCAGTTCTCGATAATGACAAACTCATCGTTACTCTTCATGGAACTGGTTATCGTTATCTGTACAAGGGTACTTATGAAGAAGCTGTTGCAAATGGGGATAACAGAGACAAATGGATTGCAGGTGATAATTCCAGCGGAAAATGGCAGTTTACCATTCCTGTTGCTGAAGGTGAAACCTTCGTCCCGATCGTAGCTATCTCCCACAGCTACCTTACCAAATATGAGCAGGGTAAGAACTCTCTGGAAAGAGCTTTCTATCCTCGCCAGGCTGTAATTGACCAGAACGCAGCTACTTTAGTTACCGGTGATTATGATCATACAAAAAATCTGACTGTCACCAATAATGTTAAAATGTTCAAAGTTGACACCGCTTCCCTTGAGACAATTGGTGGACCTAACTCTAATAATTATAAGGAGATTCTTCACCTCACCATGGGAAGTACCAGCTTCGATAAAGTATTTATCGGCTCTGCTGTAGATGCGGCCGCTGCTGAAACAACAACTGACATCACAGACCAGAAAGCAGATCTCACTGTAAAAGCCAACGCAATGGGCGGTGAAGCTACTGTTGACTACCTCGAAAAAGAAGTGATCTTTTCTTTCCATTCTGTAAAGAATGATTCCTGGTATGAACGTGTATTCAATGTAAACAAAACAAATGGTACCCTTACCATTACACCTGTTTCAGTTCCGGCTACTTCAATCACACTGAATGCATCCAGCCAGAATCTGATTACCGGTGAGTCCTTTACATTAACAGCTACTGTTGAACCTGCTAAAACAACTGATACAGTTGTATGGTCATCCAGCAACGAAGCCGTTGCCACTGTTTCCGACGGTACTGTAACTGCTGCAAAGGCTGGTACTACAGAAATCACTGCTACAGCAGGAAACGTAAAAGCAACATGTACTGTTACAGTTTCTGATCCGGTCTACAAAGTAACAGACATCAAACTTACGGCTGCTCCTTCCCGCCGCATTGCAGCAGGCAAGAAAGTAAAGCTTAAAGCTTCCATTGCTCCTTCTAATGCTACAGACAAATCTGTAACATGGACTTCCAGCAACAAAAAAGTTGCCACTGTTAACGCAAAAGGTCTGGTTACATTCAAGAAAAATGCAGGTGGCAAAAAAGTAACTATCACAGCTACAGCCAAAGATGGAAGTAAGAAATTTGCAAAGATCACGCTTACCTGCATGAAGGGTTCTGTAAAGAGTATCAAACTTTCCGGAAAAACTACTGTTAAATCTGGTAAAACTACAAAATTAAAAGCAAAAGTTTCTACCAAGAACGGCAAGGCAAACAAAACTGTTGTATGGTCATCCAGCAACACCAAACTTGCCACTGTTGACAAAAACGGTAAAGTAAAAACTGTCAAAGGCAAAAAAGGCACCGTCAAGATTACCGCAAAAGCAACTGACGGATCCGGCAAGAAAGCAACTATTAAAATTAAAATCAAATAATATCAATTGTTTTTAATAACAATATGATACAAAAAGCTCCTGCGAGATTCGCTTTATTACGAAGCCTCACAGGAGCTTTTATTATCACATTATATTTACAGAACTTTTATTTTTATGTTCTGTATTCTATTTTTCTGAAGCCTTTTTTGAAGTATCTTTCGCATCCTTTGTTTTTTCCGCTACTTCATCAGACTCTTTCTGAGGATTTGTAACTTTTACTTTATGATCATACCACTTATTCTTCTTGCCAATAAGTGCAAGATCAAACTCTTCGTCAATAGCAGGTACCGGAATATCAAATCCATAAACTTCTTCTGTCATTCCATCACTGTAGGTAACTGTATCTGTTGTTGGCTCAAGAAGTTCTGCGCCGTCTTTCTTCGCATCTTCTGAAACTCCCACAAAGAGATTTACAATATTTTTGGACGCCAGACTTACATGCAGTGTCATCTTTCCATCTTTGACAGTCAGTTCGCCTTTTCCGTCATTTGCTTCATTTACGTGGAACATGGAGCTGTCGGTCTCAAACTCTGCTGTGTAGACACCATCTTCCAGAACATCACCTTTTGTGGTGTCGTCTGCTTTGGCATCTTCTGATGCCTTGTCCGTTTTTGCATCTTCTGTAGTTTCCTGCTCTGCGGATTTTGCAGAAACTGCCTTCGCTCCTTCAGCAAAAACCGGGCTGTAACTGCCGATCATAAGTGCTCCACTTAATACACATGCCATCATTGCCACTGAACGTTTCATAATATAAAATCCTCCTGTTTTACAGGAAATGCCCGGAAGGACCTGAATCCTCCCGGGCAGCCCCCGTTATCTTAGATACAAATTATGTATTATTTTATTATTCTGCAGCTTCTTCTGTTGTTTCTGCTGCATCATCTGCTGCTGTATCGTCTGTTGCTTCTGCGTCAGCATCATCTGTTGTTGCTTCTGCATCTGTTCCAAGGGAATCAATTGCAGCTTTTGTATGCTCTACATACAGATCTTCTACTGCTTCGATTCTTCCAAGTCCTTCGATCTGGCAGTC
>OLQK01002232.1_pt1 | contig 10627 bp, 9 predicted proteins | sample 1672501 | NCBI WGS metagenome assembly OLQK01 (sample SAMEA3136693, study PRJEB25190) | human gut metagenome | biome: human gut; feature: human-associated habitat; material: faeces | place: Austria | collected 2013 | reverse complement strand
GATCCTGAAGTTCCAGGAAGAAATTGCCTTTTCCAAAAATATCCTGATAGCGAAGTGCCGCTTTTTTTGCCTCCTGATACATGCCACGGGTAAGAAAACGTGCAACCTCACCGGCCAGGCAGGCACTTAATGCAATCAGTCCTTCGTGATATTCCTGCAAAAGTTCCAGATCGACTCGGGGTTTATAGTAAAAGCCCTCTTTGAAACTTTTGGATACAATTTTCATAAGGTTCTGGTAGCCCTGGTTGTTCTCTGCCAGAAGCACCAGATGATAATAACGGTCGTCACCACTTCCGATTTCCCTGTCAAAACGGGAACCCGGAGCAACATAAACCTCGCAGCCCAGAATGGGATTGATTCCGGCAGCTCTTGCAGCACGGTAAAAATCAATGATTCCGTACATAACGCCATGGTCTGTAATGGCTGCACTGTCCATCCCCAGCTCCTTCACACGGGCCACGTACTCTTTTATTTTGTTGGAACCGTCCAGCAGACTGTATTCTGTGTGGACATGAAGGTGCGTAAATGCCATTTGTTTTTCTCCTTTTTGTTTTATGTAAACCTGTGTTGTGATAAACAAAGCCTGTTAAAAAATTTTGTCAGCAAGATATGAAATACAGTTTGCAGGAAATTTCCCCCGGATGAAGATACCGCAACAGGCTGCAACAATCAAATCGGGCAAAATTCTCCGCAAAATGAGGCATACCAATTGCGGAAATATTTTTAAACAGGCTTTCCTAATTTTTTTAAGGAAGTTTAATACATTTTAATATTCTTTTTTATAAATACGTCTGTCTCGGATTTCTATTTTTCCTTCTTTCAGAAGATGGCCTACCGCACGCTTAAAGGCGTTCTTGCTAAGACCGAATTCTCTTTTGATCACTTCCGGGGAAGCCTTGTCATCAAATGGCAGCACTCCGGCAAATTCCTCAATGACGCTAAGAACACTTTCGGCATCTTCGTTGATCTGGATATATGCTTTCTGGCGGTCGGTAACGTTCATCTTACCATCCTCTTTTACTTCTGACACACGCAGATCCAGCACTTCTCCAGGACGATATTTGCCATTAGCTTCTCTCGCCGGAATCAGGGCAGAGTATTTATCATCTACTGCAACAAATACACCGAAGCGGTCGCTGATCTCATACACACGGCCTTTCACAGAATCACCTGCAACATATGGCGTTCTGGTGGAAAGATAATGATATACCTTCATAGTTGCACAAAGTCTGCTGCTCTTATCTACATAAAGAGCTACCAGACATTCCTGGCCTTCTCTTACACGGCTGGTCTGCTCATGGTAAGGAAGGAGCAGATCCTTCTCCAGCCCCCAGTCCAGAAATGCTCCGATCTTCGTCACCTGAAGCACTTTAAGAACAGCAGTCTGACCTACCTGCAAAAGGGGTTCTCTGGTAGTTGCGATAAGGCGGTCCTGGGAATCTTTGTAAATAAATACTTCCAGGGTATCACCCTCTTTGGTTCCCTGTGGAACCTGTTTGCCGGGAAGAAGCACTCTGTTCTCCTGTCCGGCATTTTTATCTTCTGCAAGGTAAACACCGAATTCTACGGTCTTTGCCACAATAAGCTTTTGTTTTTTTCCTATTTCGATCATGGATTCTCCTTATAAATAATAAAACACTTAACGTATAACAAATCTGAAAGCTGCCAAACCGGCTCGGGAGCATGCCCCCAAAAAGGCTTTCATATGATGTCAAGTATAGCATAGTTTTGCCGTAGCTGTGAACTATATTTATGAAAAAAGCAAATATAATAAGTTCTCTTTTTTCTTTCCCAACTCCACCTTGTCAACTTTTCCCCCAGGATGTAAAATAAAATTGTATTTACATTCCAACTATTTTTACAGAAAAGAGAGACACATTATGAAATTTTATACTACTTCTTCCCTCCCCGAAAACTGCGATACTGTTATCCGTTTTCTTGACAGGGAAGCCCCGGTTTCTTTTGCATCAAAAGAACTTCAGGGCACCTGGGATTCTTTTTTTTCCAATGATCCCCTGACTTTGAAACATAAAGAAATCCGCAGCTTACGGCTTCCGGTAAACTCTGGTTTTGTCACTGTGCTTCTTGTGGGATTTGACAATTCTGTATCCCATCCTTTTGATGATTTTCGGAAACTGTCTGCCAAACTTGGAGAACAGATAAAGGCACTTAATACTTCTGTTCTTTATGTTGACAGTATTAGTCAACTTACTTTTGCACCAGAGGACAAACTTCTCACACAATTTGCCTCCATTCTTCCACTTAGCGAATACGATTTCGATGCTCACAGAAGCCAGAAAAATACATTCGCAGATACTTCCGTTTATATTTATACTTCCAATGATTCCCAAACCGTGGATTCTCAAACAGCGCAGGCTGCATTAGAAGAGGGATTTACCATTGCCCGCAGTGTTATGACCGCACGGGATCTGGTCAATGAGACTGCTGATATTCTCACACCGGAAGAGCTTGCCAGCCGCACTCTCGCCCTTGGAAAAGAATATGGATTTGAAGTAGAAGTTCTGGAACAGGAAGCCTGCCAGAAGCTTGGAATGGGGCTGTTCCTGGCAGTTTCACAGGGAAGTGCACTTCCTCCCCGTTTCCTGATTCTAAGATGGAAGGGTGGAAAGCCAGAGGAAAAGCCAATTGCTTTTGTTGGAAAGGGAATTACCTATGACAGCGGCGGACTTGCCATCAAAACCAGCTCCATGGAGCTTATGAATTATGATATGAACGGTGCCGCTTCTGTAATCGGCGCTATGTGCGCCATTGCCGCACAGAGAATCCCATGCAATGTTACAGCTGTTGTTGCCGCATGTGAGAATGCAGTGGATTCCAGGAGCTACCGCAATGGAGATATCTACACTTCCATGAGCGGACAGACAGTGTATGTGCGAAATACGGATGCTGAAGGTCGTCTGACTATGGCAGATGCCATTACCTACTGTACACGCTACGAAAATCCAAAGGAAATTATAGAAATTGCCGGACTTACAGGAAGTGTATGCAATTTCTATGGAAAAGTATGCGCCGCTGCTCTGACAACTACACAGCCGATCTTTGACCGTCTCTTTGGACTTCAGGATCTTACCGGGGAAAAATACGCCCAGATGCCTGCATATGAGGAATATCGGGAACTTCTGAAAAGTCCTGTGGCAGATCTTAATAATGCTCCGGCAGGAGAACCAGGTGGTATTCTGGCCGCATTATTCCTGGATCAATTCCATTTCTTTCTATTGACTCCGGTGCACTGCCATTTACACGCTCTGCATCTGACTGCCAGCCAGCTGGCGCTACCGGATTTGGAGTGCGGTCACTTTATTATTATGTGAAAGAATCTGTCTGAAATCCTTTCGAAATAAATATGCCGCAAAGCGGAGCGTGCAGATTGCGGGAATGTTTTTTCAAACACGCTCTAGTAAACACTTTATCTAACACTAAAACAGCTCCAAGCATATCGTTAAGTATTGCATGTTGCAAACCTAACGCCACGCCTGGAGCTGTCTTTAATTTTTTATAACAATATTATTCTATCAGACCGATTAACTCGCCGTTTATATCAGTCCATATTCGCATACTGGAACATATATCCACTGTCAACAGTGAAGTCAATATGTGCACCCTCACGGATCAGATATGCACGACCAACTTCCCACATAGGAATAATTCCAACTTCGTTAAGCAGGATTCCCTCTGCGTCAATGTATTCCTGGAAACGTGTATCTGTATCCATGATATCTTTTCCGGAAGCATCTGTGCAAAGCTGGTCATACTCTGCATTTGAATATTTTCCGTAGTTGAAGGAACCATCTGTTTTAAACAGGTCCATGAATGTAGAAGGATCGTTGTAGTCAGAACCCCAACGTGTCAGAGCAATATCATAGTCACCGCTTGCCATCAGTTCACGACGAGCCTTGGAAGTAGGCTGTGCCTGAAGCTCAACAGTCAGACCTGGCAGATTTGCCTGAAGTCCTGCCTGTACAAACTGAACGATTGTAGGAAGCTCATCTGTATCATCATATAATAAAGTGATAGACATGGAATCTGTTCCAAGCTCTTCTTTTGCTTTTTCCCAGTAAGAAGCAGCCTCTTCCGGATCATATTCCTGATAGGTCTTGTTTGCAACATCACGGAAGTCTACGCCTTCATCATTTGCGGCAAAATTGCTTACTACAAGATATCCTGCACCTTTGGAACCATTTTTCAGAATATCAGAGCAGATAGCGTCACGGTCAATTGCATGAGCGATTGCCTGACGGAAGTTCTCATTTGCAAAATACTCATTCTCAAGGTTTGGCTGCAGATAGAACAGAGTTGCGTTGTTTACATAATTGATATCTGCGGAATCAGCATACTGATCCAGATAATCACCTGTAAGCTGAAGAACGTCAAGCTGTCCGCTCTCATAAGCCATAATACCTGTAGATGTCTCTGTAATTGTCTGATATGTCAGAGTGTCCAGATTGGAAAGATCCTGATCATAGAAGTATGGGTTTTTGCTAAGTACAACTGTGTCAGATCCCATCTCCCAGTCTGTTACCATGAATACACCGCTGTAAAGTACATTGTCAGCAGTCATTCCGTACTGATCACCTTTTGATTCTACGAACTCCTGATTTTCCGGATAGAAGCAAGGCATGATCAGAAGGTCTGCGAAATATGGCAAATACTGGCTGCATTCTACTACGAAAGTATTCTCATCCTCTGCATGGCAGCCAAGCTGGTCAACGTCCATTGCGCCAGTTGTTACTTCCTCTGCATTTTTGATGCATGCAGTCAGAAGCATGTCTGCATACTCTGCACCTGTGTCAGGATTTGCAAGACGTTTCCATGCATACTCAAAATCATATGCTGTGATTTTTTCTCCGTTTGACCAGTATGCATCATCACGGATTGTAAAAGTATGAGTCAGTCCGTCTTCGCTTACTTTGTCCTCTGATGCCAGAGACAGCACAATTCCGTCTTTGGAGTCACGGTACAGACCTTCGTTGCAGCTTCGGATGGTAGTCATATCAACAGAGTTAGATGCAACTACTGAATCCAGTGTGGAAAGTGTGTTGGAGCTTGGAACAACAAGGTTACGTTCTCCGTCTGCCAGTACAGTTGCCGGTGTTCCTGCTGCTGCGATCATGCTTGCAGACAACAGCACGCTAAGTAATGTTTTTTTCATAATGGCCTCCTCTTTGGGATAAAATAATTTATTTGGTAACTTATGCATTCCAGTGGGCAAATTCCTCGTCCGTTGCAAGTACATAATGTTCCCCTTCTACTGAATGATAACTTCCCTTACTGTAATCAATGCCACTTGAAGCATAATCGTAAGGAATTGCAATTCTGCTTCGCTCCAGGTCAGGATCTGTGACAGGAATTGCAGAAAGCAAAGATTTTGTATATGGATGAACCGGATGTTCAAAAATCTCATCTCTGGTTCCGGTTTCCACCAAATGTCCAAGATGCAGCACTCCAATATGATCGGAAATATATCTGACCATTGCCAGGTCGTGTGCAATAAAAAGATAAGTTGTACCAAGCTCCTTCTGAAGGTCTTTCATCAGATTTACCACCTGCGCCTGAACGGATACGTCCAGCGCACTGATTGCCTCATCAGCAATGACCATCTGCGGATTTACAATAAAGGCTCTGGCAATCCCGATTCTCTGACGCTGACCACCGGAAAACTGATGTGGGTAACGATATGCCTGCTCACTGTCCAGACCCACCCTTTTCATAATTGCCAGGATCTTCTGAGTTCTCTCTTCTTTTGTTTTATACAGATGATGATTGTCCAATCCCTGTCCGATAATATCAATGACTTTTTTGTGGGGATTCAGGCTTGCCTGTGGATCCTGGAAAATCATCTGCATTTCTTTCGTAAGCTGGCTGCGCTCTGCTTTTGATAATTTTCCACTGATCTTTCGTCCATTAAAAAGGACTGTACCGCCTGTGGGATCATAAATTCGGATCAATGCACGGCCGATGGTCGTCTTACCGCTTCCACTTTCACCTACAAGACCGTAAGTCTCGCCTTTATGAATGGAAAAAGTAACACCATCCACTGCTTTGAGAGTCTTTTTCCCAGGCAATTTAAAATATTGCTCCAGATCTGTAACCTGAAGCAGAATGTCGTTTTTTTCCTCTGCCATCCTGCGGCCTCACTTTCTAACCTTATGGTCTATTTTCGGTGCCCTTGGATCTTCCAGCCAGGAATATACATAATGGGTATCCGTGATCTGGAATTTTGGCGGTTCTTCCTCATAGTCAATTGCCAGAGCATATTTGTTACGAGGGGCAAAAGCGTCTCCTTTTATCTGGCTTAACAGATTCGGCGGATTTCCTGGAATGCTGTACAGACGTTCTCTTTTTCCTTCAATATCAGGCACAGAATCAAGAAGTCCCCATGTATAAGGATGTCTCGGGTCATAAAAGATTTCCCGTACGGTTCCCTGCTCTACGATACGGCCTGCATACATAACTGCCACACTGTCAGCTACTTTTGCAACCACACCAAGATCATGTGTAATATAAATAACAGAAATGCCTCTTGCTTTCTGGATCTGACTGATCAGCTCCAGAATCTTTGCCTGAATGGTCACATCCAGAGCCGTTGTCGGCTCATCACAGATCAGCACATCCGGTTCACAGGAAAGCGCAATTGCGATTACAACTCTCTGACGCATACCTCCGGATAACTGATGCGGGTACTGTTTCATACGTGTTTCCGGCTCTGTAATCCCTACTTCTGAAAGAAGGGAAACAGCCCTTTTCCAGGCTTCTGCTTTGCTAAGCTTCAGGTGAAGTCTCATGCCTTCCATAACCTGTTTTCCGATCGTCATTGTAGGATCCAGTGTTGTCATCGGATCCTGGAAAACCATGGCAATGTGTTTACCACAGATCTGACGGATCACCTCTTTTTTCTTCATACTGAGGATATCATATTCTGCAGTACTGCCGTCCGGCTGTGGTGCCCGGTACAAAATCTGTCCCTGCGCTGATTCATTTTTGCTCTGGATTCCCATAATCGCACGGACAGTAATAGACTTTCCGGAACCGGATTCTCCTACCAGTGCAAGGGTTTTTCCTTTTTCAAGATCAAAACTTACTCCGCGGATTGCCTGCAAAGATCCGGCTTTTGTCTGAAAAGAAATTTTCAGATCTTTCACTTCAAGAATTGGTTTATTTTCCATTGTTCCTCTCCTTTACTGCCACATCTTCGGGTCAATTGCATCACGCAGTCCATCTGCTGTCAGGTTGAAACTTATCATCAGAGCTGAAAAAATCACAACCGGAATGGCTACCTGATATGGATAGGTCAGAATGTTCTGGAAACCAGTGCTGATCAAGGATCCAAGAGATGCCAGCGGAGCCGGAATGCCAAGTCCTACAAAGGACAGGAAGGATTCTGTAAAAATCGCACTTGGAACGGACATCATTGCCAGAATAATAACCTGTCCCATTGTGTTTGGAAGAATTTCTTTAAAAAGGATCACCCATGTAGGGGTTCCAAGCGTTCTGGACGCCAGAATGTATTCCTGCTCTTTTAACTGCAGAACCTGGGCCCTTACAACCCTGCTCATACCAATCCAGCTTGTGATCAGAAGCGCCAGAGTAATGGTAAAAAGTCCCGGTTTCAAAATAACAAGCAGCAAGGTTACGACTACAAGCTGGGGAATTCCGTTTATGATCTCCACCACTCGCTGCAGGATCATGTCCACTGCTCCACCGAAATATCCGCAGATCATACCATATGTAATTCCGATCACCATATCGATCAGCACTGCTACCAGGGCAATGTAAAGGGAAATTCGTGTTCCGTAACAGACACGGGTCCACAGATCGCGGCCCAGAGTATCTGTTCCAAAATAAAAATACTGATCTTCACAGCCCTTTTGTTCGTAAACGTTTACGCCCTTTCGGGTTCCGTCAAAAATACCAAGTTTTTCCACAACCGGGATTCTGGGCGGCATATTCTGGCATTTCGTATTTACTTCATCAAATCCATATGGAGATGCCATCGGTCCCAGCAAAGCAAATATGATTACCAGAAAAATTACTACCATTCCAAGTATAGAACCTTTGTTTCTGGTAAAACGGTAAAGGATATCTTTCCACCGTGGGATATCCGTATAATCTTTGTGTACGGTTATTTTCTGTTCTTCTCCAACAATTTTAAATCTCTCATCCATGATCCGCCTCATTTCTTTCCTGCCACGCGGATTCGCGGGTCAATAATTCCATAAAGAATATCTACAACCAACATCGCTCCAATGTACAGCGCACTGTAAATAAAAGCAAGCGAAATTACCACGTTATAATCATTTACCTGGATTGCCTGAATCAAAAGGCTTCCAATTCCAGGGATTGCAAACATACTTTCCGTAATTGTACTGCCCAGCATCAGAGATACCAGCATTGGTGCAATAATGGTCATCAGTGGGATCAGTGAGTTACGCAGTGCATGACGCAAAATCACACGGACTTTGGAGTTTCCTTCTGATTCTGCAAGCAAAATATAATCAGATCCCAACACCTCGATCATCTGCGTTCTGGTAAATCGTGCAATGTTGGACATTGCCGTTGTTGACAACGCCAGACATGGCAGAATAATTGACCGGAAAGAATCCTTTGCATTATACAAAATAGGCAGAAGCCCTGCCTTATAAGCTACAAAGTACATCAGTCCCAATGCAAATACATAAGACGGAATACTGTTTCCCACCATGGAAATCACAGAAACGATAGGATCCAGAATGGAATCATGGAATACCGCTGCCAGAGTTCCCAGAATAATTCCTGTTACAGTTCCGATCAGCATAGATAAAAGTGCTATACGGATGGACACCGGAAAACGGTTTGCCAGCAAATCTGTAATGCTCATGTTTTTTGCCAGAACATAAGAAACACCAAAATCACCCCGGATTGTGTTCATCAGGTATTTTCCGAATCTCACAAGAATTGGCTGATCCAGGCCATATTTTTTGTAAAGAACCTCAATCTGCTGTGGCTCCAGTTTTTCATCATTAAAAGGTGTTCCAGGCATCATTTCCATAAGAAGAAACATGATGAGAACGATTACAAACAGAGTAAAAGCTGATATCAGAACTCGTTTACAGACATATTTTTTCATCTGTCAGAACCTCCTTTTGCCTGTTCGTAAAGATAAATTGCACAGGCAATGTCCTCCACTGCCATGCCCAATGCCTCGAAAACAGTGATTTCTTCATCTGAAGTACGTCCAGTCTGTTTTCCAAGAAGTACATCCCCAAGAGTTCCTGCATAATGTTCCTCTGTGTAGCAGCCCTCTTTCATTGGAATCAGGAAATCTCCGCTTTCATGAAAAACTGATTCTCTGTTATCACCAAAGAAGCGGCTTCCTGCTGCCAGCTCTGAATCCAGTTCCCGGTCCGCCGGGGCACAGGCTCCTACTGCATTTACGTGAGTTCCCGGGCGAAGCCACTCTTTTTTCAGGATCGGAACCTTTGATGGTGTAACTGTGCAAACAATATCTGCATTTGCAACAGCTTCTTTTACAGTTTCGCAGGCTTTTCCGGCAATTTCTTTATCCTGTGCTGCTTTCGCAAGCCCTTCTGCTGCCTGTGGATAGGCATCCCAGGTATATACCTGTGTCAATCCAAATGCTTCTGCCATAGCATCCAGATGGGAATGTCCCTGTGCTCCGCAGCCCAGGATTGCCAGCGTTTTCGCATTTTTTCGTGCCAGTGCCTGTGATGCCACAGCACTGACCGCTCCTGTTCGTATTTTCGTAACAGACATGGCATCTACAATTGCCAGAACCTCTCCATGTTCTTTTCCAAAAAGAATGATCTCACCCTGATGGGAAGGATATCCGGTTCCACCGTTTGTATGATAAACGCTTAAAACTTTCGCTCCGAAATAGCCTTTTTCGCAATAACCTGGCATAATTCCCAGGATATTGGTATTTGGCATGGGAATGGCCGTGCGAAGATACTGCGTCACACTTCCTTCCCTTTCCTCTTTCAGAACATCTTCCATGATCTTAAGACAGGCCGAGGAGGTCAGATGTTCTGTTACATAATTCTGATCAAAAATATACATTGTTTCTCCTAATTTTTCTTTGATTTAAAGATTTCTCAGTAAAACACGCCCGTAAAAACAAATTATTCGGCATATTATAAATTCAAAGTTTCTTCCACATCTTGGCAACCTCCAGAAGTTTATGAATATCCTCTTCTGATGTAAACGGTGCTGCCGCCAGACGGACATGATCCCCGTGACCTGCAGTAAAGAAAACGCCATGCTGCTGGAAATAATCTGCCATTTCTTCTTTTTTCTTCGTTACCACCAGCATACTGTGACAATGGTTTTCTTCCGGAGTATCAATTTCATATCCAAGTGCTTTCATCCCTGAAGAAATATACTGATAACACTGCTCTACATGCTTTGCAATTTCATCCATGCCAATTTTTTTCAGCTGTAAAAGGCTTTCGTGGAGACAGTAAATTGTGTGGAAAGGTAATGTTCCCGCTTCCAGTTTACGGGCATCCAGCTTATGATTACTTCCTATTAGGAACACTGTAAATACAAGGCTTTTCGGAGCCTACAAACCAGAAAAAATAATATTTGATCTATCACATTACGCAAAAAGCCG
>OLQK01002229.1_pt1 | contig 10638 bp, 8 predicted proteins | sample 1672501 | NCBI WGS metagenome assembly OLQK01 (sample SAMEA3136693, study PRJEB25190) | human gut metagenome | biome: human gut; feature: human-associated habitat; material: faeces | place: Austria | collected 2013 | reverse complement strand
TTCTCCGGCGGGCAGAAAAGAAAATTTGTTTGCCTGTACCGCCGTCAGACGGCAAGCAGTTGCATCGCAACAAAAAGCAAGGGATGGCAGAGAATGGCATCATAAAATAGTAGTCGTATGAAATAAAGAAATATGATATCATATCCTCGTACTGCCGAAAGCGGTATAACCCAGAAAACATCGCAGAGACAAGGCGAATAAAAGGAGGCATCTCATGAACACCAATCTTCCGCAGGATCCGATCATCCTGCTCAGCTATATCAACACCCAGCTGCGTGACCACTACGCGACGCTGGCAGAATTTTGCGCAGCGATGGGCACAGACCAGACCGAACTGGAAAAAAAGCTCCGGGCCGTCGATTACGAGTACGACCCGGAGCAGAATGCGTTTGTGTGATTTGTTTTTTTACAGCGTCTGAATTTTCTTCCGGTAAATCCGGCCAAAGAGCAGAATCGACAGCAGGATCGAAGCGACCTCTGCGATCGGGAAGGACCACCACACGGCGTGCAGACCGAACAGCTCTGCGAGGATCCATGCGGATGGCAGCAGGACAAACAGCTGTCTGGCCACAGAGACGATCAGGCTGTACACACCGTTCCCAAGTGCCTGAAAGACCGAGCTGAGGACGATGCAGAAGCCTGCAAACAAGTAGCTCCAGCTGATGATGCGCAGCGCGTTCGAGCCGATTGAGATCATATCTTCAGAAGCGTTAAAGAGCAGCAGTAATTTACCCGGGATGAGCTGGAACACGATGAGTCCGAGCATCATCATGATAAATGCAAAGATACAGCTTAAACGGATCGTATGGGTAATACGGTCCTTTTTGCGTGCACCGTAGTTGAATGCGATGATCGGCACCATGCCGTTGTTCAGTCCGAAGACCGGCATGAAGAAGAAGCTCTGCAGCTTGAAATACACACCGAATACCGCCGCTGCGGTGGAGGAGAACACAAGCAGGATCTTGTTCATTCCGAATGTCATGACCGATCCGATCGACATCATCAGGATGGACGGTACACCGACCGCATAGATGCCCTTTATCGTCGGTGCATCGAAACGCATACGCGTCGGATGAATATGGATCTCGTGATTGCGCGCGACATTGAAGAAGATCGCGAGCAGCGTTGCGACGATCTGCCCGAATACGGTAGCAAGCGCCGCTCCGGTCACGCCCATTTTCGGGAAACCGAAGTAGCCGAAGATGAGAATCGGGTCAAAAATGATATTCAAAATTGCGCCGAGTCCCTGCGTGATCATCGTGTAAAATGTAAGGCCGGTCGCCTGCAGCAGACGTTCCATCGTGATCTGCAGGAAAATGCCGATCGACAGCCCGCAGATGACCGTCATATACTGCACACCATATTCGAGAATCTGCGGGTCCTTCGTCTGCGCTTCAAAAAAGATGCGGGAGCCGAAGAGACCGAACAGGCAGAATGCGGCGAAGCCGATCAAAGCGAGCAAAATGCTGTTATTTGCAGCCTTATCCGCCTGCTCATAATTTTTCTCACCCAGACTGCGGGAGAGCAGAGCGTTGACACCGACACCGGTACCGGAGGCGACCGCGATCATCAGATTCTGGATCGGGAACGCGAGCGAGACGGCGGTCAGGGCGTTTTCATTGATCTGTGACACAAAAATGCTGTCCACGACATTGTACAGTGCCTGCACGATCATCGAGATGATCATCGGCAGAGACATCGTAAGCAGCAGCTTCGGGATGGGCATGACGCCCATCTTGTTTTCCTTTCTTGGTTCGCCGGAGCCTCCGGCGGCTTTCGTAGCTTCCATACAGTACCCCCTCTTGACAAAATAAACAGAATAATCATACGTACGCGCAGGAAGTCACCTCGAACTGTTCCACACAAAAAAGCAGCCGCATAAAATGCGGCAGATGACACGGACGTACGGCTACCTTTATTCTATATTGAGTAGGAGAGATTGTCAATTCATTTCTTCTGCTGTACCATATAGTGTGTAAAAGCATGATTGCGTAAATAGATCCGTTTTTGTCGTCGGAAAATCAGAAAAATCCTGCCCGGCATCACAGAACTTCTTGACAAACCGGGAGAGATTTCCTATACTGGGACACAAAGCGACGAAGGGAACAAGTAAGAGAGGACGGAAGGCACAGAAAGCAGCCGGTCGATGAGAGGCGCGCATGGAACTCCTTTCCGAATACATCCCGGAGCTCCGCACCGAACGGGTGATATGCCCCAGTAGACTGCGGCGGGCGGCATCCGTTAACAGAGTCAGGGTATGCAGTACCCAATGAGGCAGGCAATGTGAGTTGTCTGTGAAATAAGGTGGTAACACGGGATATCAGCTCTCGTCCTTAACAAATAAGGATGGGAGCTTTTTAAATCCCGTCCGATATAGATACTGCAAACAGAAAATAAAAAAGAAAAGGAGCAAACATCATGCAGATTTACGACGAACTTGTCGCAAGAGGACTGATTGCACAGGTAACAGATGAAAAAGAGATCCGTGATCTCGTAAATAACGGAAAGGCGACGTTTTACATCGGCTTTGACCCGACCGCGGACAGCCTTCATGTCGGACACTTCATGGCACTTTGCCTGATGAAGCGTCTGCAGCAGGCAGGCAACAAGCCGATCGCCCTGATCGGAGGCGGTACGGCGATGATCGGAGACCCGTCCGGACGTACCGACATGCGCCAGATGATGACGAGAGAGACGATCCAGCACAACTGCGACTGCTTCAAGAAGCAGATGAGCCGTTTCATCGATTTCTCCGAAGACAAAGCACTGATGGTAAACAATGCAGACTGGCTGCTTGACCTGAACTATGTCGATGTCCTGCGTGAGGTAGGCGCACACTTCAGCGTCAACCGCATGCTGACCGCAGAGTGCTACAAGCAGCGTATGGAGCGCGGCTTAAGCTTCCTTGAGTTCAACTACATGATCATGCAGAGCTACGATTTCTATGCACTGTACCAGAAATACGGCTGCAACATGCAGTTCGGCGGAGATGACCAGTGGAGCAACATGCTCGGCGGTACCGAGCTGATCCGCCGGAAGCTCGGCAAGGATGCATACGCGATGACGATCACACTGCTGCTCAATTCCGAGGGCAAAAAGATGGGCAAGACACAGAGCGGTGCGGTATGGCTCGATCCGAACAAGACCTCTCCGTTTGATTTCTACCAGTACTGGAGAAATGTGGCAGATGCAGACGTCCTCAAGTGCCTGCGTATGCTGACCTTCCTGCCGCTCGAGCAGATCGACGAGATGGATAAATGGGAGGGCAGCCAGCTCAACCAGGCGAAGGAAATCCTGGCATACGAGCTGACCGCACTCGTTCACGGCGAGGAAGAGGCGAAGAAGGCACAGGAGGGTGCGCGCGCACTGTTCTCTTCGGGAAGCGCCGAGCATATGCCGACGGCAGAGCTGACGGCAGAGGATTTCACGGATGGTGCGATCGACATCGTATCCCTGCTGCACAGATCCGGGCTGGCAGCGAGCCGCTCCGAGGGACGCCGTGCCGTCGAGCAGGGCGGTGTAGCCGTTGACAGCGAGAAGATCACGGATCCGAAGGCAGTCATTGCACAGGAGAAATTCGACGGAGAAGGCGTGGTAGTCAAGAAAGGAAAGAAGAATTTCCGGAAGGTGACAGCAAAATAAGAGCTGCTATATCAGTATGATTATGCGCAGAAGGTTCAGCCGGGTGTCAGGAGTGTATCCATTCCTGCCGCCCGGTTTCTTTTCTCATTTTTCTGCCGGAAATAAAGTTTTTTTGTCGTGAGTATGCTATAATGAGCCGGATGAGGCCGCTCATATACTGTAGAAAGCGTATGAGGCAGGCAGGACATGAACAGCAGGTCAGAAGCACCATTGAAGACACAGGCGAAGGCGCAGGAAGGCAGAAAAACAGCAGCTGCGGTCCTGGGGGTTTTGGCTTCCGGGATCTGTGCAGTGGGCGCCGCGCCGCCGGTGCAGAATTTGGCAGCGCAGATGGCGGATGATTCGCCGCGTCCCCGCGTCGCCCTCACCTTCGACGACGGTCCGCATCCCATTTACACAAAAAGGCTGCTCGACGGCCTGCAGAGCCGGGGCATCCGTGCGACCTTCTTTGTCGTGGGAGAAAATATTTCCGGCAGCGAGGAGCTGATCCGGCGGATGGCAGGCGAGGGACATGTCATCGGTAACCATACCTACAGCCACATAAAGCTCTCCGGCATCACGGATGCGGAGGCGTGCGGGGAGGTACAGAAGACAGATGCGCTCGTCCGAGAGCTCACCGGCAGTGGGACGGAGTTCATCCGTCCGCCATTTGGCAGCTGGAAAAAGACGCTGGAATGCGAGCTGGAGATGATCCCGGTGCTCTGGGACGTGGATCCGCTGGACTGGACGACGAAAAATACGGGCGTGATCGTACAGCGCGTGCTGGAGGACGTGGAGCCGGGCGATATCATTCTGCTGCATGATTTTTACGGATCTTCCGTGGACGCGGCCCTGGAGATCGCAGATCAGCTGCTGGCGCAGGGCTATGAGCTGGTGACGGTGGATGAGCTGATTCTGATATGATACAAGGGTCAAAAGGCCATGCGTTTCATGCTTGCATGAAAAAGCATGACTTATTGACCCGCAAAACACCGAAAAGTAGCCATTTTTCGTAGAAAAATGAGCGGATTTGAGATGTTTTAGGATTGCGAGAGCATGAAATGCGGAGCAATCCGTGTATCATAGGGGCCAAACACCTTTTGACCCCAGTATCATAACATCGATAAAAACAGATATATCAGACAGAACCCCTGCGTGAGGCAACAGGCAGTGGGCTGGAAATACAGGAGATAATTATGGATTTATTCGAATACGCACGGACAAAAACAATGCAGACGGAGGCGCCGCTCGCATCCCGCATCCGTCCGCGGACATTAGATGAGGTGGTCGGGCAGCAGCACATCATCGGCAAAGATAAGCTGCTCTACCGGGCGATCAGGGCAGACAAGCTGAGCTCGCTCATTTTTTACGGACCGCCGGGCACGGGAAAGACGACACTCGCCCGCGTCATCGCCAACACGACGAAATCCGAATTCACCCAGATCAATGCGACCGTCGCCGGGAAAAAGGATATGGAGGCAGTCGTGAAGGAGGCGAAGGAGAACCTTGGCATGTACGGGAAGAAGACCATCCTGTTCATCGACGAGATTCACCGCTTTAATAAAGGCCAGCAGGACTACCTGCTTCCGTTTGTGGAGGACGGCACCCTGATTCTGATCGGCGCGACGACAGAGAACCCGTACTTTGAGGTGAACGGCGCTCTGCTCTCCAGATCGGTGATCTTCGAACTGAAGCCGCTGCAGAAGGAGGATATCAAAAAGCTGCTGCAGCGGGCCATGACCGACACGGAGCGCGGCATGGGCGCATATCATGCGGTGCTCGAGGATGAGGCGGCAGACTTCCTCGCAGATGTGGCGGGCGGAGACGCCAGAGCCGCATTGAATGCGGTGGAGCTCGGCGTGCTGACGACGCAGCCATCTGCAGACGGCAGGATCCATATCACCCTGGACGTAGCGTCTGAGTGCATACAGAAGCGGGCCGTGCGCTATGATAAGGACGGAGACAGCCATTATGATACGATTTCCGCGTTTATCAAGAGCATGCGCGGCTCCGATCCGGATGCAGCGGTCTACTACCTCGCGCGGATGCTCTATGCCGGGGAGGATATCAAGTTCATCGCGCGGCGGATCATGATCTGTGCGGCAGAGGATGTCGGTCCTGCAGATCCGCAGGCACTGCAGGTGGCAGTGGCGGCGTCGCTGGCGGCAGAGCGGATCGGGCTGCCGGAGGCACAACTGATCCTTTCCGAGGCGGCGATCTACGTGGCGACTGCGCCGAAGAGCAATTCCGCGACCGAGGCGATCTTTGCCGCGATGCGCGCAGTGAAGGAGCGTCCGGCGACGATCCCGACACATTTACAGGATGCGCACTATGGCGGGGCATCGAAGCTCGGCAGAGGGATCGGCTATGAGTACGCGCATGACTTTCCGAAGCATTTTTCGCACCAGCAGTATCTGCCGGACGAGCTGGTCGGAGAGCATTTTTATGAGCCCTCGGAAAATGGATATGAGAAGCAGATCCGGAAGTATCTGGATTGGATTCATGAGGACTGAGCGCGGCGTGTCTCATACATTTTTGCAGCTGCAGACGCACAGAAAACTGAGACAGAGGAGGATTTGTACATGAAATTAGAAGACCATCCGGAGATCCGGCGGCTGGAGCATGTCGTAAATATCAACTGGATCAAGATCGCAGTCATCGCTGTGGTCAGTGTACTGGTTATCAAATATTCCGATCCGTTCATTGGCGGGATCAAGGAGCTGCTCGGCACGATGCGGCCGCTCTTTTACGGTTTTTCGATCGCCTATGTGCTGAATATTTTTATGAAACGGCTGGAGCGGCTGTACTTTCCGAAAAAGACGGATGCGTGGGTGCAAAAGACCAGGCGCCCGGTCTGCGTATTTTCCAGCGTCATTCTTGTGCTGGCGATTGTGATCTTTATGATTCTGCTCGTCGTGCCGTCCCTGATTGATTCTATTCAGGTGCTGACAAAGGATATTCCGGAAGCCTTCATACGCTTCCAGAAATGGCTGGTAAAGATCTCGGCAGATGCGCCGTGGATCCAGAGCTACGTGGAAAATGTGGAGGTCAACTGGAATTCCCTGTTCGGAAAGATCGGCGAATTTCTCCAGAAGGGCGTCGGCAGCCTGTTTAATTCTGCTTTTTCCATGACAAAGCTGCTGGCGAGCTTTGCATTTACCGGCATCATCTCGCTGATCTTTGCGATTTACATGCTGTTCGGGAAGGAGACGCTCCGGCAGCAGTTTGACAAGCTGCTGCACGTCTATGCGCCGCGCAAGCCGCGCGGGGAGATACTGCGCTTTATAACACTTGCACATGAGACCTTTACGAGCTATATCATCGGTCAGATCACGGAAGCGTTTATCCTGGGCTTTTTATGCGGCACCGGGATGTTTATTCTCCGGCTGCCGTATGCACTGATGACCGGTGTGATCGTCGGTGCGTCCGCCCTGATCCCGGTCATGGGCGCCTACATCGGCGCGATCGTCGGAGCCTTCCTGATCGTGACGATCAGCCCCTTAAAGGCAGTGGAATTTGTCGTCTACCTTGCGATCCTGCAGCAGATCGAGGGCAATGTCATTTACCCGCGTGTCGTCGGCGGATCGATCGGCCTGCCGGGCATCTGGGTGCTCGCAGCAGTCTCCGTCGGCGGCGGTCTGCTCGGTATCCCGGGCATGCTCATCGGCGTACCGCTCACCGCGACGGTCTACAAATGGATCCGGATGGACGTGAGCACGAAGCTGCAGGCAGAAGCAGAGGCAACACAGGCACAGGAAAATGAAAAAAATTTTCAATAAGTATTGCAGTCTACCAAAGATTCGCCTATACTGACTCAGGAACCTGATAAGCAAAGCGGGAAAGTAAAAGCTGCTTCGTTTTGACAGAACAGTAAGACATAGGAGAAATCAGGAGGAATGCATATGACACTGAAGGATCTGCCGATCGGTAAGACGGCGACGATCCGTACGGTAGGCGGCGAGGGCGCGCTGCGCCAGCACTTTCTGGACATGGGCATCATCCCGAAGGCGGAAGTGACGATAGTCAAATACGCGCCGATGGGAGACCCGATCGAAGTCCGGGTACACAGCTACGAGCTGACCCTGCGTCTGGCCGATGCGGAGAAGATAGAGATAGAAGAAGTACACGAGGAAAAAACACATCCGGGTACGTCAAGGATTCCGGCGGGAGCACGCACCCTGCCGCATCCGGGACTCGGTGAGGGCGGCAAATACCATGATAAGGCAGATGAGAATCCGCTGCCGGACGGCACCGTGCTCACCTTTGCGCTGGCGGGCAACCAGAACTGCGGCAAGACGACGCTGTTCAACCAGCTCACCGGCTCGAACCAGCACGTCGGAAATTTCCCGGGCGTGACGGTCGACCGCAAGGACGGTATGATCCGCGGCCGCAAGAACACGCTCGTGACCGACCTTCCGGGCATTTATTCCATGTCCCCATACTCCAGCGAGGAGATCGTGACACGGAACTTCGTATTAAATGAGCACCCGAAGGGCATTATCAATATCGTCGATGCGACGAATATTGAGCGAAACCTGTATCTGACGATGCAGCTGATGGAGCTCGATGTGCCGATGGTGCTCGCCCTGAACATGATGGATGAGGTGCGCGACAATGGCGGCTCCGTGCTTGTCAATGAGATGGAGAAGCTGCTCGGCATCCCGGTCATCCCGATTTCCGCAGCGAAAAATGAGGGTATCGGAGAGCTGATCGAGCATGCATTGCATGTGGCAAAGTATCAGGAAAAGCCGGGACGGCAGGACTTCTGTGACGCGGAGGATCATGGCGGAGCGGTACACCGCTGCCTGCACGGAATCATGCACCTGATCGAGGACCATGCAGAAAAGGCAGGGATCCCGGTGCGGTTCGCGGCGGCGAAGCTCGCGGAGGGCGACCACCTCATACTGGATCAGCTCGGGCTGGATGAAAATGAAAAGGAGACGCTGGAGCATATCATCGTACAGATGGAAGCAGAGCGCGGGCTCGACCGTGCCGCAGCCATTGCGGATATGCGGTTTACCTTTATCGAAAAGATCTGTTCTGAGACGGTCGTGAAGCCGCACGAGAGCAAAGAGCATCTGCGCAGCGTGCGCATGGACCGGATTCTCACCGGAAAGTACACGGCGATCCCGTGCTTCATCGCGATCATGGCGGCTGTCTTTTTCCTGACGTTCAACGTGATCGGAGCAGCGCTGCAGACACTTCTGGAGCTGGGCATCGGCTATCTGACGGACGTGGTGGATCACCTCTTTACCGTATGGAACGTCAATGAGACGCTGCATTCCCTTGTGATTGACGCCGTATTCAACGGTGTCGGCAGTGTCCTTAGCTTCCTGCCGGTCATCGTGACCCTGTTTTTCTTCCTCTCCTTGCTGGAGGACAGCGGATACATGGCGCGTGTGGCGTTCGTGATGGACAAGCTGCTGCGCAAGATCGGCCTGTCCGGGCGCAGCATCGTCCCGATGCTCGTCGGTTTTGGATGTACGGTGCCGGGTGTCATGGCGAGCCGGACACTTCCATCTGAGCGTGACCGGAAGATGACGATATTGCTGACTCCGTTTATGAGCTGCTCGGCGAAGCTTCCGATCTACGGATTTTTCACGGCGGCATTTTTCCCGAAGCATGGAGGACTCGTCATGGTAGCCTTATACTTTGGCGGTATTCTGGTGGGCATCCTCATGGCGCTTTTGCTGCGCGGCACGATGTTTCGCGGCGAGGCAGTCCCGTTCGTCATGGAGCTGCCGAACTACCGGATGCCGGGTGCGAAAAACGTCGGCCAGTTGCTCTGGGAGAAGGCGCGCGATTTCCTGCAGCGGGCGTTTACAGTGATCTTCCTCGCGACGATCGTGATCTGGTTCCTGCAGACCTTTGGCACACACCTGAACCTCGTGGCAGACTCAAGGGACAGCATCCTCGCGGTCATCTCCGGCAGGATTGCTCCGGTCTTTGCTCCGCTTGGCTTTGACGACTGGCGGATCTCGACCGCGCTGATCACCGGCTTTATGGCAAAGGAGAGCGTCGTCTCGACCTTATCCGTGCTGTTTGGCTCCACGGAGGCGCTGCTTGGCGTCATCACCCCGGCAGCCGCGGCGAGCCTGCTCGTCTTCTGTCTGCTGTACACACCGTGTGTCGCAGCGATCGCCTCGATCCGCCGTGAGCTGGGCAGCAAATGGGCAGCTGGTGTCGTGATCGGCCAGTGCGTGGTGGCCTGGCTGGCAGCAGGGGTTGTACATATCATAGCGATGCTGTTATAAAGAACCGTAGAAGAAGCCGTTGTGCGAAAAAAATTCGCACAGCGGCTTTTTTCGTATTCGGACACGAAAGTCACACGAAAACCGAAAAAGCAATTATGCACAAAGATCTATGACTAAAACGGTAAAAACTGTACAAAAAAACGGGAACAGAGCAAAAAACAGTTGATGATTACGGAGTATTACGGTATAATTTATAAGAATATTGCGAAAAGGATTGCGTAAAGAAACAAAAGAATTGGGTGGGAATTTGAACAGCTGCAAAAGAAAAGGTTTGCGGCTATTTTCTATATGTAAAAACTGCAAATGAGATAAAAGGAAGAAGAAGTAATCATACTATATAAAGAAATGTCGTTTTACCGCTTGTTTGGATGTTTTACAGCAATAAAGACGTCATTTCACGGAAACTTGATTGTCTCAATGAAATATTCATGCTATATTTCTTTTGACCATAACTGATGCCTGCGAATTGCTCCGCTGCGAAGCAGCTCCCGCAATTCTGCATCATCAACAAATACAATAGCGACTACGATAACGATTACGATAATGACTATAGAATGGAGAATGACTTATGGCAAGCTGCAATCAACATACCGAAGGGAGAAAGAAAAACAGATGCGGGAACTGGAGGTGCCGGGATCTTGATTATGGATAGATGAAAAATATTCAAATCAGGTGAGAAAAATTTTGAAAACAGGTATTTATCAATACAGAACAGAATATCTGTATTCCTGTAAAACAGAAAAAAGCAGAGTGAAAGGAGAAC
>OLQK01002221.1_pt1 | contig 10670 bp, 10 predicted proteins | sample 1672501 | NCBI WGS metagenome assembly OLQK01 (sample SAMEA3136693, study PRJEB25190) | human gut metagenome | biome: human gut; feature: human-associated habitat; material: faeces | place: Austria | collected 2013 | reverse complement strand
AAATTATTATTGCTGTAAAAGATAAAGTCTGTTTAAACTTTTCTTTGTTAAGTATAGTTGAATATATTATTGCACTTATAAGTGATATTAATAAAAGTACTGGATGCATATAAAGCATAGACATTCCTATTACTACTACAAAAAATAAAAAGCTAACTATCGGATGATAACTCGCTAATGCCCTTTCCATACTAATTTACTCTAGCTCCTAAATCTGCTCCTAAATTACATGTATAGTTGAATTTTATAACATCAGAAGATTTAACTTTATATGCACCTACTCCATAGTTAGGATATACACCATTTACACTATACATCCATCCACTATTAGATCCACCATCAAATTCATATAAATTATTAATTCCTTCTATATATGTATTTGATCCTGACCCTCTATACTCCATATGTATACCTTTTTTACGAGTTACTTTGACTAATATATCAAATACTGTATCACCCTTCTTGCCATGGATAACTACAGGAACGATTTCATCTTTGAACTTGCCTGCTTTGATAGCTGCTTCTGCTTTGCTCTGGGAAGCTACTGCAAATTCATCCTGCATTTCTCTTGTGATACCGTATTTCTCAGCAACGTTTTCAGCTGTGATACCCATGTGATACTGGTTGAAAGCATCCCACAGACCATCATTAACCATAACGTCGATCATCTTAGAATTGTTCATTCTTGCGCCCCAACGAGCACTAGGAATTGCATATGGAGCAGCACTCATGTTCTCTGTACCACCACAAACAACGATTTCAGATTCGCCTGCAAGAATCTGGTTAGCTGCAAGAGCAACACTCTTCAGACCGGAACCACAAACGATATTAATTGTCATAGCTGTTGTCTCAATAGGAAGACCTGCCTTTAAAGTAACCTGACGAGCGATATTCTGGCCAAGACCTGCCTGTAATACGTTACCGAAAATAACTTCATCAACCATCTCAGGTTTGATGCCTGCTCTCTTAACTGCTTCCTTAACAACGATTGCACCAAGTTCTGCTGCTGGAACATCCTTTAATGTACCGCCAAATGTACCGATAGCTGTTCTACATGCACTTGCAATTACAATTTCTCCCATGATCTTGTTCTCCCTTTCAATAACATAACATGATAAAATATTAATAAAGCTGCAATGTCACGTGCGTATTAACGATACTCTTTGAAAAACTTTTGAACCATTTTCAACTCCCATGAGCATTCGTTAATTCTTTAACATCGTGTTGATGTTATTATATCATGAATTTCTGATTTGTACAGTACTTTTTTTTAATTTTTTAAAGTTTTTTATTTTTTGTCTGAAAATCATCCCTGTTCGGCAATTTCTTTCAGCACTATTGATTGACGAGTGCTCGCAAAAAGCAAATTGGCCCAGCCAATTACATGTTAATAATCTAACGCGATTGGCTGAACCAATTTATCTATTTCCTACACTGGATAAGCTCCGGCTTTCGTGTCCGCCCGGGTAGGATCGACTTTCTCCTGCTGCGCCTCACGGTACTTGAAGAAATCAACGGCTACCTGCGGGAATAAAGCATAGGATAATACATCTTCATCCTGCTGTTTATAGCGGGCCATCTCTTTCTCCATTTCCTTCAGCTCAGGTTTCAAAAGGTCCGCCGGACGACACGTGATCGGCGTCTCATCACCACAGGCTTTCTTCTGAACTTCAGGATTAAACGGCTTCACGGTCTGACCATATTCGCCATGAAGCAGGGCCTTGCTTTCTTTGGTGATCATTTTATAGCGTTCACCCATCAGAACGTTCAGTACAGCCTGGGTACCAACAATCTGTGATGACGGTGTTACAAGCGGCGGTTCACCAAAGTCTTTTCTTACACGAGGGATTTCCTCAAGTACGTCATAATATTTATCCTCAGCATGTGCATCTTTCAACTGCGATACCAGATTGGAAAGCATACCGCCGGGTACCTGATACATCAGTGTCTTGATATTAACGCCAAGCACCTTCGGATTCAGCAGACCGCTCTTTAAAGCTTCTTCCTGGATCGGTCTGAAATAATCTGCAATCTCTGCCAACAGTTTCTGATCAAGGCCTGTATCAAACGGTGTGTCCCTGAATGTCTCACACATCACCTCTGTAGCCGGCTGACTGGTGCCCAGGGCGAACGGTGACATCGCTGTGTCAATGATATCACAGCCTGCCTCAACAGCCTTCATATACGTCATAGAAGCGACACCGCTTGTGTAATGGGTATGAAGCTGAATTGGCAATTTTGTAGAAGCCTTTAACGCTTTTACAAGTGCTTCTGCCTCATAAGGCACAAGCAAGCCCGCCATATCCTTGATACAAATGGAATCAGCCCCCATCTCCTCGATTCTCTTGGCAATTTCTTTCCAGTAATCCAGAGTATACGCTTCTCCCAGTGTATAACAAAGCGCGATCTGTGCATGGCCGCCTTCCTTTTTGCAGGCCTTAACAGATGTTTCAAGGTTGCGGAGATCATTAAACGCATCAAAAATACGAATAATGTCAATACCATTTGCAATGGATTTCTGAACAAAATACTCAACCACATCATCTGCGTAATGACGATAACCAAGAATATTCTGACCTCTGAACAGCATCTGAAGCTTTGTATGCTTAAATCCGTCTCTTAGTTTACGAAGTCTCTCCCATGGATCCTCCTTCAGGAAACGCAGACAGGCATCAAAAGTGGCTCCGCCCCAGCATTCTACAGAATGGTAGCCAACCTGATCCATCTTGTCGATAATCGGCAACATCTGCTCTGTCGTCATTCGTGTGGCAATCTGTGACTGATGGGCATCTCTGAGAATAGTCTCAGTAATACCCACAGGTTTTTTCTTAATCTCGGACATTTTTCATTCTCCTATCATTCATATATCAAACTCAGAATCTGCCCGCAGACACCGACGCCAAGTCCATGTCTGCTCTGCAGATACATCGTAAAAGTCGAATCCTTATGCACCAAAAATAGCCATAAATACACCGGCAGCAACTGCTGTACCGATAACACCGGCAACGTTCGGTCCCATGGCATGCATCAGCAGGAAATTTGTCGGATCCTCTTCTGCACCGACTTTCTGAGAAACACGGGCTGCCATCGGTACTGCGGATACGCCCGCGGAACCAATCAGAGGATTTACCTTGCCTCCGGTTACTTTGCACATAATTTTGCCAAACAGGACACCGGATGCTGTTCCCACCGCAAAGGCTATCAGGCCAAGGGCTACAATCTTGATGGTTGTCCAATTCAGGAATGCTTCTGCACTTGTTGTGGCACCAACGGATGTACCAAGAAGAATAACGATGATATACATCATGGCATTGGATGCTGTTTCAGCAAGCTGTTTAACCACACCGCTTTCCCTGAAAAGATTACCCAGCATCAGCATACCTACAAGAGGTGCTGTTGAAGGCAAAATCAGTACGACCACAACAGTAACAATGATAGGGAAAAGGATCTTCTCCAGTTTGGATACCGGTCTTAACTGCTCCATCTTGATGGAACGTTCTTCTTTTGTTGTCAGTGCCTTCATGATCGGCGGCTGAATGATCGGCACCAGGGACATATAGGAATATGCCGCTACGGCAATCGGTCCCATAAGATGTGCCTGTCCCAGCTTACTGGCCAGATATATGGATGTCGGGCCGTCCGCACCGCCGATAATAGAGATTGCTGCAGCCGCTGCATCTTCAAATCCAAGACACATAGCGCCAATATAAGCAAAGAAAATACCAAACTGTGCTGCTGCTCCCAGAAGAAAGCTGGCAGGATTGGCAATCAGCGGTCCAAAGTCTGTCATGGCACCGACACCAAGGAAGATCAGTGACGGCCATATGCCCCACTCGTCTCCCAGAAAGAAATAATGCAAAAGTCCCGCTGATGTACTGCCGTCCGCAGCGGCCTCCTCCACAGTTTTCATGATATCCGGATACAGATTGACCAGAAGCATACCAAATGCGATCGGCACAAGAAGAAGCGGCTCATAACCGCGTCCAATGGCCAGATACAGGAAAAAGCATGCCACAAATATCATGATAAAATTTCCCACCGTCAGATTGAAAAATGCAGTCTGATGGACGAGATTTCCTAATGTTGTAAAAATATAATCCATATTGAAGCCTCCCGTACAGATGAATTAAATTAACAGTGACATTAATTCATCGTTGCGAGAACATCACCGGCTTCAACCGCATCACCGGCTCCAACATTCACAGATGCAACTGTGCCATCCTGCGGTGCAACAATTTCGTTCTCCATCTTCATCGCTTCAAGGACAAGAATGACTTCGCCCTTCTTCACTGCAGCACCGGCATCTTTCTTCACTGCAATGATCTTGCCTGGCATTGGTGCAGAAACCTTCACAGAGCCTGCTGCTCCGGATGCTTTGGCCTTCTTAGCAGGGGCTGCTGCCTTTACAGGAGCGGCTTTCACTGGAGCGGCTGCAGGCGCTGCTGCCTGACCCTCTCCTACTTCCTCAACAGAAACTTCATAGCTGACACCATTAACGGTCACAATATAGTTTTTCATAATTACTTATCCTCCTACCAACGGTTCGTACTTTTTCTTCGAATTGAACGGACGATTAACTTATCCGGTGATGTCTCAAGGGATGCAGCCAGCGCAGCAGTAATCACTGCCACAAGAGCCAGATCATCCGTTTCATCAATTTCTTCCTCATCTGCCGCCGGTTCTTCAGCAACAGTCTCAGTAACTGCCTGTTCATTCTTCGTCTTACGGTTTCTAAACCAGTTCTCCAGCTGACTGATGTATTTAAATCTTGATATGAGAAATGCAATGAATATCAGAACAACAAAGACTGTTCCCATACCCATCAATGTATTCATTCCGGCTCTTACCATCTTATCTCCAAACTGTGAACCACAGCCGGTAAGCGCCAGCGTCGGCAGCCAAAAAGCCGCACAAGCCATTAATTTATTCTTCATAGATAGCGCCTCCAATTACAGCGTACTGTGCTTCTTAGAAGGTCGTACGGCTCGCTTTGAATAAAGCATCTCAAATGCTGCGATCAAATGCTGTCTTGTGCTCTCCGGTTCAATCACCGCATCCACATACCCTCTGCCTGCCGCAGATTCAGGACTCGTCTGAAGTGCCGCATAAGCTGCTGCCTTCTCTGCGATCAGTCCCTGTGCATCATCAGAAGCATCTATCTCATCATTGTAGATAATCTTTACCGCATTCTCTGCAGGCATCATGCCAACAGACGCCGTCGGCCATGCATAAACAAGATCTGCACCGATATGTCCTGAATTCATGGTCAGATAAGCACTGCCGTAAGCTTCACCTGTCAACAATGTCACCTTCGGTGCGGATGCATCCGCAAAAGTATGAATCAGTCTGGCTGCTTCTCTGGCAACACTCTTTTCATTGGCCACGGTTGTATCAAAGCCGGTTGCAGAAACCAGGGACAGCACCGGAATTGAAAATGCATCACAGAAACGAATAAAATCTGCTGCTTTCTGAAGTCCTTCTGTTGTCAACTTGCCGTTAAATGATTCAGCTGCCTCACCATTCTCATCCAGAATCTCTGTTCTATTGGCCACTGCACCGACAGTAAGTCCGTTCAGTTTAACAAAAGCTGTCACCATCTCTCTGGCATAACCGGCCGTTACTTCCACATATCTGCCGACATCCGTGATATCCTTCAGTACCTGTGCCGCATCACCTGTTCCTGAATAGTCTGCAATCTTTCTGTTCAAATCATCTTCGCATACATCATAATCCAGAACATCTTCCTGATTAAACGGAAGCATCAGCACCAGCTCACGCAGCTGTGCCAGCAGTATCTCTTCGTTCTCGCAGACAAAATCCGCATTGCCAGTCTCCCTGCCCTGAAACTCTGCACCGGCATACCGCTCAGCTGCACCGCAACTATCATCCAGTGTATTCGGTGCATTCACAAAAAGTGCGCTTGTGTCCTTCACCATAAAAGTAAAATCTGATAATGCCGCCAGCAAAGCTGTACCGCCGCCGCACTGACCAAACACAGCTGCATACTGCGGAATTACACCTGAAGCCGCCGTCTGCTGTCTGTATAATCTTCCAAGTGCATCCAGTGCGTCTGTTGCTTCCTGCAATCTTAAGCCCGCACAATCGTACATACCAATCACCGGCGCACCCATCTTCAACGCCAGTTCATAGATCTTCTCAATCTTGCGCGCATGCATCTCTCCGATCGCTCCGCCCATCACAGATGGATCCTGACTAAATACATAGACAAGATTGCTGTCGATCGTACCATATCCTGTGATTACGCCATCTGCCGGCGTCTGCTTCTCCGGCATGTTAAAATCCGTATTTCTTGCATGAACAGAAGCACCGATTTCGATAAAACTTCCGGCATCCAACAAACTCTCAATACGTTCCACGGCAGACATTGCCTTAACCTGACTCATAATTATGCCCTCATCCTCTCTCTAACTGACAAAAATTTTGCCGTTTCTTATCTGTTATTTTACCAGACTAATTGTATTGCTTCAAGTACATTTGTATATTTTTACTATTTTTATCGATAATTTTTGTATTATTTCAATAATTTATCAACAAAACAAAAATCATATTCTATATCTTTTGTAATTTTTAACTGTTCAGAGCCAAGCAAAATTTCAAAAAACAGGTATAAAATGCTTGCATTTTTAAGACTGTTTTTGAAATTTTATTTGGCGGATACGCCACACCGACGAAATGCATAGCATTTTGGATGTTAGCTCTGAACAGTTACTGTAATTTTATATCATAATCCGGTTAAATATTCTGCAAATAATACAAAGAGCTCCATATCTGCCTCCGACAGACAATCATCAGCAGAATATGAAGCTTTAACAGTATTATTTAATGAAACCTACATGCTTGCAGATTTCTTCAATGGCCTTTTCTTTACGTTCATTGAAAATTACTTTGTTCTCTTCAAAGAGGTTGCGACCATCTGTATCGATAGATACAATCAGAGGACCGAACTCATTGACACGACAATGCCATAATGTTTCTGGCATACCAAGGTCACGCCACTGGGCATCAACGATTTCTTCAACCTTTGTTGCAGCTACAACTGCGTTTCCTGCAGGGAATACACAATGAATAGCTTTGTAGTTCTTGCAGGCATATTCTGTGTTCGGACCCATACCGCCTTTACCGATAATCACCTTCACACCTGTATTTTCTACAAATTCCTTCTCGAATTTTTCCATACGCATACTTGTTGTAGGACCTACGGAAACCATTTCGAATTTGTCATTTTCCAGAGGACGGATAATTGGACCTGCATGGAAAATCGCTGCGTCGCGAACATCTACCGGAAGTTCACGGCCTTCTTCAACAAGACGGCGATGTGCAACATCTCTGCATGTTGTCATGCTGCCGTTTAAGTAAATGATATCGCCAACATGAATATCTGCTAAATCTTCTGCTGAAATCGGTGTTGTTAAAATCTTCTTTCCATCTTTCATCTCTACCATTATAAAGTCACCCCCGAATGTGTTGTAATTGTATAGTTAAGATCTTTGTCAAAAATAATATGTCCACGTCTGTGGGACCAGCATCCAACATTGACGGCAACGCCGATTGCGGATGGATGTCTTGCTGTATTCTCGATATGAACACCCATAACGGAATATTTGCCACCCATACCCTGAGGTCCAAGTCCGATTTCATTGATACCGTCTTCAAGCAGTTTTTCCATAGAAGCTGCGCGTTCATTTTCATTGTGACTGCCAAGTGGTCTCATCAGCGCTTTCTTTGATAACAAAGCTGCTGTTTCTACAGATGTTGCCACGCCGACACCTACAAGCAACGGAGGACATGCGTTCAGCCCATAAGAAGTCATAACATCCATAACAAAACGTGTCACCCCTTCATAACCAGCACCTGGCATCAGGACCATGGCTTTACCAGGGAGTGTACATCCGCCACCGGCCATATATGCATAGATTTCACACTGATCACTGTCCGGTACAATATCCCAGAAAACAGTTGGTGTGCCTTTGCCCACATTCTTGCCTGTATTGTACTCATCAAATGTTTCAACACTGTTATGTCTGAGCGGTGCTTCAAAAGTAGCCTTAACAACTGCTTCCTTCAGAAGTGCTTCAAGTTCTCCAATCAGAGGGAATTGTGTACCGCATTTAACCCAGAACTGAAGCACACCTGTATCCTGACAGCTTGGACGATTTAATTCCTTTGCCAGTTTCTGATTCAGCTTCATTGTCTGATAAATTGTCTTAGACAGCGGACTGTCCTCTTTCTCTGCCAGTTCATCCAGTTTTACGATGATATCATCCGGCAGTACTTTGCCGATATATGACACAAAATTTGCCATATAATCTGTAAGCTTTTCTACCTGTGCCTGTTTGCTCATTTATAATGCCTCCTTGAAAAAAATATGTAGAATAGATATTGTGTTTTATTTGTAACTGTTTAAAGCATGCTATTTTTAAAACTTTAAACAGCAGTTGCCGATTTCATCTCACTTAAGGAAAAAAAGGAAATGCGATTGGAAGAATAATCATGCTGACAATTGTCGCAATGACAATCATCGGTGTTCCAGCCTTCACATAATCCATGAAGGTATATCCACCCGCACCAATAACCATTGTATTGGCCGGCATGCCGATTGGTGTGGCATATGCACATGAACCGCCGATGACACAAGCCATCAGGACAGCTCTTGGGTCTGCTCCCATGCCCTGGGCAATGGAGAGACAGATTGGAACCATCAATGCGGTTGTCGCTGTATTGGACATAAAATTTGTCAGCACACAGCAGAGAATAAATACAACAAATGTCAAAATATAAGGGGAAGGATTGTCTCCGAGAGCACCTACAACCTTCTGGGCAATCATCTCACCCGCGCCAGTTTCTGATAAAGCGGATGCCATAGATAATGTCCCGCCGAAAAGGAAAATTGTCTTCAGATCGATAGACTTTAAAGCATCTTTTTCAGAAATAACGCCCGTAACAATCAGTGCTAACGCACCCACACAGCCTGAAACACAAAGTTTAATGCCAATCTTATCTTCAAAAATCATAGCTGCCAGTGTCAGAATCAGGATAACAACCGATAAAACCTGTTTCCATTTCGGAACATCACTAAAGTCTCTCACCTCTTCCACAGCGACTTCGCCGCCTTGCTTATCCGGAAGTAATTTGTAACCAATCGTTGCATAAAAGATAACACCGCAGATGAGAATCGGCAGACCAACAATGGCATATTCGAAGAAACCGAATGATAAACCAATCTCAGCCAGACCACTCTGGGCGATCAGGTTGCCCGGCGCACCGATCAGGGAAAGGTTGCCGCCCATGGCCGCTGCAAAAACAAGTGGCATCAAAAGTCTGGATTTTGAATATCCCGACTTTGCTGCAATACCGATCACAACCGGTATCAGCACTGCTGCTGTTCCTGTGTTGGATAAAACGCCGCTCATCAGTCCTACGATTACCATGATAGCGATAATCAACATCTTCTCCGTTTTTGCAAAACGAGTGACAATTCCGCCAATCTTGTTGGCCATTCCTGTCTCAAATAATGCGCCACCCACAATGAACATGGCAACAAAGAGAATCACATTGCTGTCAATAAATCCGGCAAAAGCAGTCTTTACATCCAGCACCCCTGTCACAACCAGTCCACAGCAGACAATCATCGATGTGACCCCCAACGGAATCTTCTCCAGTACAAACATGACAACTGCGAACAGGAGAAATAATAGTGTTATGGTCGATGGACTCATTGAAAGTACCTCCTCACTTCCTTATAACATTTTATTATCATTTGTAAATGATAATGTATCCATTTCTTGGTTGTATTATAAAATAAAACACCGAACCTGTCAATAAGCTTTATAGCATTTTGAGGCGATTCGGCATTTTGTTAAAACTTTATCTTAATTTTTTATTGATTATTACCTATTTTCGCATTGAAAGTCCTGAAAAAGATGCTTTCGGTATCGTTTATTGCTATTGATATCGGGTCAGAACATCCTCCATGCTCCTGCGAATATGATAATCCATTAACTCTCTTACTTGTCCGGCATCCCGCTTTTCAAGGGCCGCAAAGATGTCTTTATGTTCCTTGTGTGAACGATGTGCATACTCCTCCACCGTAGACTTTGCCCCGATGGAAAGTCCGTTCCACAATTCAGCCAACATTTTCTGAATCTTCTTGTTGCCTGATGCTTTCCAGATTTCATAATGGAAGGACTGATTATAATCCGCAAAATTGCTTGAATCACCTTCTTTCAATGACTCTTCAGCAACTTCCAGAGCATTTCTGATGCCTTCAAGATCCGCATCATTCTCGCAGCAAAGTGCACAGGCTGCACTTTCAAGGGCCGCTCTGACCTGATAATGTTCCCGGATGGTCGTCTCATTAATGCCAAGCACAACAGCCCCTTTACTTTGTTTCAATTCTATAAGACCATCTCTGGCCAGAATCTGAAAAGCCTCACGAACAGGCGTAATGGATACGCCAAGCTCCTGGGCTGTATTTTCAAGGGTCAATACCTCTCCCTCTGAAATCTGTTTTGATATAATCGCTTTCCTTAAAGCTGCTGCCACCCGTTCTCTGGCCGGCAGCAGCTGAATTGGTTTTAATCCTAGCATTTATTCTCTCCTCGTATTATATAGTAGTAGTGTTTAGAGACCCTCTCCAAGGTCTTCATAAC
>OLQK01002217.1_pt1 | contig 10696 bp, 9 predicted proteins | sample 1672501 | NCBI WGS metagenome assembly OLQK01 (sample SAMEA3136693, study PRJEB25190) | human gut metagenome | biome: human gut; feature: human-associated habitat; material: faeces | place: Austria | collected 2013 | reverse complement strand
CCTGTCTTTCTTTTTTGGAAAAAGTAGAACGCGACAGTGTTTATTTTCCGATACCGGAGTCTGTGGCCGATCAGACGCTGACCGTATCATACGTTGATTCCTGGATGGCCAACAGAGAATATAAGGGTAAGAGCAGGCATGAAGGCACGGACATTATGGCAGATAAGAATGAGCGGGGACTCTATCCGGTGATCAGTATCTCGGATGGTATGATCACGAACCTTGGATGGCTGGAGAAGGGCGGATACCGGATCGGGATCACATCGCCTTCCGGTGTCTACTATTATTATGCGCATCTGGAATCCTATGCGGAGATTAAAGAGGGTGATCAGGTACAGGCAGGAGAAATGCTTGGATTTATGGGTGATTCCGGTTATGGAGAAGAAGGAACTACGGGACAGTTTCCGGTACATCTGCATCTTGGGATTTATGCCTTTGAAAATGGGAAAGAGATCAGCGTGAATCCCTATTACCTTCTACGTGCGCTGGAAGACAAAACGTTGAAATATTACTACATATAGAGTATAATATGACGGTATATACAAAGGATGCCGTATCATGTATTTCACCGGCATCTGAATGGAGGAAACGATGTATTTACCGGAAAAGTTTGAAAGAAAAATGCAAGATATCCTGGGAGATGAATACCAGGAATATGTAGATTGTTATGAAGCACCCCGCTATTATGGGCTGCGTGTGAATACGAAGAAGATATCAGTGGAGGACTTTGTCCGGATCTGTCCATTTGAAATCCGTCCGATACCATGGATTGAGAATGGATTTTATTACGATGGAGCACAGATCTCGCCGGCAAAGCATCCATATTATGCAGCGGGATTATATTATCTGCAGGAGCCAAGTGCTATGACTCCGGCGAACCGTCTGCCGGTCGAACCGGGTGACCGCGTATTGGATGTATGTGCAGCACCGGGAGGTAAAGCGACGGAACTTGGAGCAAAGCTTCAGGGACAGGGAGTACTGGTGGCCAATGATATCAGCAGTTCCAGAGCAAAGGGACTATTAAAAAATATAGAAATGTTTGGGATTGGCAATGTACTGGTACTCAGTGAAGAACCAGGCAGACTTGTAGAGTATTTCAGAGGATATTTTGATAAGATCCTGATCGATGCACCATGCTCCGGTGAGGGTATGTTCCGAAAAGATAAAAAGATGGTCAAAGCCTGGGAAGAACACGGACCGGAGTTTTTCAGCAAATTACAGCGCAGTATTATTACGCAGGCTGCTGAGATGTTACGACCTGGCGGAATGTTGCTTTATTCCACCTGTACCTTTGACGGATTGGAGAATGAAGGAACGATCGGTTACCTGTTAGAACAGTATCCGGAGTTTACAATCGAAGGGATTCGCCCATATGAGGGATTCTGTGCGGGAATGCCGGGACTCTGGAAGAAGGATATTCCGGATCTTAAGAAGACAGTCCGTATCTTTCCACATAAGATGAAGGGCGAAGGTCATTATATTGCGCTGCTGAGAAAGAACGGGGAACATGAGATGATGTCTGGCGGCAGTAAGAAACGACCGAAGAAACTAGCCGAAGAGTTGGAAGCATTTCTGGCACAGGTGGACTGGGAAAAAGCAGGCATTGATTTTAAGCGGGAACAGTTAGAATTTCATGGCGAGCGCGTGTACTATATGCCGGAGAATCTGCCGGATATGGCAGGGATCCGTTTCTTACGTACCGGGCTTCTTATGGGTGAACTTAAGAAAAACCGCTTTGAGCCGAGCCAGGCACTGGCAATGTGTCTGAATATGGATGCGTATGGAGACTGCATTTCGCTTCCGGTGGATGATGACCGTGTGGTGCGTTACCTGAAGGGCGAGACACTGGATGTGGAAGATGTGACCGGAATGAAGAAAAAGGGATGGCATCTGTTCTGCGTGGACGGTTATCCGTTAGGTTGGGGCAAGCTTGCATCCGGGACGCTTAAGAATAAATATCTGCCGGGCTGGAGATGGCAGTCCTGACAGAGAGATAAGTAAGATAAGGATGGAATCCGATGATAAGACTGGATAAATATCTGGCAGACATGGGGATCGGTACCCGTTCTGCGGTAAAGCAAATGATCCGGAAAGGGCAGGTGCAGGTCAATCAGGAGACTGCTGCCAGACCGGAGTTAAAGATTGATGAACAGAATGACAAAGTGCAGGTAAACGGACAGACGATAGGCTATGCAGCCTTTGAATACTATATTCTTCATAAGCCTGCAGGAGTTGTGTCCGCAACAGAAGATAAGCGTGATAAGACGGTCATTGATCTGATCGAGAGCCGGAAGCGGAAAGACCTGTTCCCGGTAGGGAGACTGGACAAAGATACAGAAGGGCTGCTTCTGATTACCAATGATGGTGCTCTGGCACACCAGCTTTTGGCACCGAAGAAGCATGTAGACAAGGTCTACTATGCAAAAGTGCATGGATGGGTTACAGAGGATACGGTCAGTCAGTTCGCAAAAGGACTGAATATTGGCACTGACGAAGCAGAAGAATGGACAAGACCAGCAAAGCTTGTAATTGTACAGGCCGGTGATGATTCGGAGATTCGACTGACGATCCAGGAAGGCAAATTTCATCAGGTGAAACGTATGTTTCAGGCAGTTGGCATGGAAGTAACCTATCTGAAACGGGAGTCTATGGGAAGCCTTGTGTTGGATGAGACATTAAAGCCTGGTGAATATCGGGAGCTTACAACAGAAGAACTGGAGAATTTATGAATAAATACGAAGAGATTATGAAAAATACAGATGCCGTGCTGTTTGATATGGATGGAACACTGATTGATTCCATGTGGGTATGGGCTGCAGTAGATGAAGAATTTTATGAGAGATACGGTCTGACAGAGCCGGACGACTTCTATGAGCAGATGGAAGGTAAGAGTTTTACAGAAGTTGCAAAGCTTTATCTGGACGCATTTCCGGAGATACCATTTACACTGGAAGAACTGCAGCAAGAATGGACCAGAATGGCATATGAAAAATACACAACTGAAGTGCCGTTGAAAGAAGGCGTGAGAGAATTTATCACCTCGCTGAAAGAACGGAACGTCAAGCTTGGAATCGGTACAAGCAATGGAAGAGAGCTTGTAGATGCAACGCTTCAGGCGTTGGATATTGAGCAGTATTTTGATTCCGTACATACAAGAATTCCGTTCGGCACATCCTCAAACACCAGACATCTGGGTGTGGATCCGTCAAGATGTCTGGTGTTTGAGGATGTGCCGAACGGAATTCTTGCAGGGAAGAACGCAGGCATGCGTACCTGTGCAGTTTATGATCAATATTCCCGTGATCAGGAAGATAAGAAAAAAGAAATGGCCGATTATTATATTGATAGTTACATGGAACTTGGGAGTGCAGAGTAGTTATGGGACAGGGATTTTTACCGATTTGTAAAGAAGATATGGAAAAACGTGGCTGGGCACAATTGGATTTTGTCTATGTGTCTGGTGATGCTTATGTTGATCATCCATCTTTTGGACCTGCGATCATCACCCGTATACTGGAATCCTATGGCTATAAAGTTGGCATTATCGCGCAGCCGGACTGGAAAGATAAGAACAGTGTGACGATCCTTGGAGAGCCGAGACTTGGTTTTTTAGTTTCTGCCGGCAATATGGATTCTATGGTAAATCATTACTCTGTATCCAAGAAGCGGAGAAGAACGGATGCATATACGCCAGGTGGTGTGGCCGGTCACAGACCGGATTATGCGGCTGTAGTCTACGGCAATCTGATCCGTCAGACATACAAGCATACGCCGATCATCCTGGGTGGAATCGAAGCAAGTCTCCGGAGAATGGCACACTATGATTACTGGTCCAACAAATTAAAACGCTCCATATTGCTGGATTCCGGTGCGGATATCATTTCGTATGGGATGGGAGAACGGTCGATCATTGCAATCGCAGAAGCACTGGATGCAGGACTGGATGTAAAAGATATCACCTATATTGATGGCACCGTGTGTAAAGTGAAGGATCTGGACAGTGTCTATGATTATATCAGGCTTCCGTCTTATGAAGATCTGAAGACAGATAAGCTGGAATATGCCAGAAGCTTTTATACACAGTATTGCAATACAGATCCGTTTTCTGGAAAACGTCTGGTAGAACCATATAATGATCACCTGTACGTAGTGCAGAATCCGCCGTCCAAGCCGTTAACTATGGAGGAAATGGATCAGGTCTACAGCTATCCATATATGCGGACATGGCATCCGTCTTATGATGCAGCAGGTGGAGTTCCTGCGATTCAGGAAGTAAAGTTCAGCCTGATCAGCAACCGTGGCTGCTTTGGCGGCTGTAGTTTCTGCGCATTGACGTTCCATCAGGGACGGATTATTCAGACCAGAAGCCACGAATCACTGGTCGAAGAAGCGAAGATGATGACGCAGGATAAGGAGTTTAAAGGATATATCCATGATGTCGGAGGACCGACTGCTAATTTCCGTGCACCATCCTGTCAGAAGCAGTTGACAAAGGGTGTGTGTCCGAATAAGCAGTGTCTCTTTCCGAAACCATGTAAAAATCTCCGCGCAGACCACAGAGATTACATAAAATTATTACGTGAACTTAGAAAAATTGACGGAGTGAAGAAAGTATTTATCCGGTCAGGAATCCGATTCGATTATGTGCTGGCAGATACGGATGATACATTTTTAAGAGAGCTATGTGAATATCATGTCAGCGGACAGTTAAAGGTAGCACCGGAGCATGTGTCTGATCCGGTATTGCAGAAAATGGGAAAACCGGAATACAGCGTGTATCAGAAGTTTGTGGAGAAATACAATCAGATGAATAAAAAGCTTCACAAAGATCAGTATCTGGTACCGTATCTGATGTCATCGCATCCAGGTTCTACATTAAAAGAAGCAGTAAATCTGGCAGAGCATCTGCGGGACTTTGGCTATATGCCGGAGCAGGTGCAGGATTTTTATCCGACACCGTCCACTCTTTCTACCTGTATGTATTACACAGGCGTGGATCCGCGGAACATGCAGCCGGTATATGTGCCGAAGAATCCTCATGAAAAGGCAATGCAGCGAGCGCTGATCCAGTATCGTGACCCGAAGAATTATGATCTGGTCATGGAAGCACTAAAAAAGACCGGACGCATGGATCTGGTAGGATATGACAAACGCTGTCTGATCCGTCCGGAAAAGGGGAAATCCAGCGGTTGGTCAGAGAAGGGCAAGTCAGGAAAGAATGCGCGTGATAACACACGGAAGAAAAAGCATATTCGTAATGTGCATAAACGCAAAAAGAAATAACATAGCAAATAATAGAATCAATCAGGGAGTGACAGGGGAATATGAAGAAAGTAACAAAAGGAAAAGCAGGATATCTGGCTGAAAAGAAAAAAAGATTAGGATTGCAGGCACTGGCGGAATTTGCCGTGGTTGCGTTGATCCTGGTCATTGGATATGTAATTACAAAAACAAGACTGAATATATTTACGGTAGTTGCAATCGTAGGCTGTCTTCCGGCAGCGCGTGTGCTGGTGGAGTTTATCGCGATGGTTCCTTATAGAAGCATTGAGTGAAAAGTACAGCGTGAGATAGATGCGAAAGGAGCACTGCTTACCAGAGCGTATGATATGGTGATTACAGATGGAGAGCATATCATGCCGGTCAGTGCAGTGGCAATCTCCAATCACAAGGTATTTGGTTATGCGCCAAATCCAAAGACAGATCCTGAGATGGTTGCGGCGTATATCAAACAGATCCTGAAAAATACAGGTCTGGAACCATCCACAGTAAAAGTATTTGCTGAGTATGTGCCCTTTCTTTCCAGGGTAGAAGGCCTGAACAGCATGATGGAGATCAGCCAGTCTGCAGATCAGCAGTTGGAGAGACGTATCCGCCGCAAGATACTGAATGTATCCATGTAATGAAAACACTGCTTTTGACACAATATTAAAATATCAGAATCATGACAGGTGACGAATGAGAGAATTAATCATATCGAAAAATGAAGCGAATCAGCGACTGGACAAGTATCTTGCCAAATATCTGAATCAGGCTCCGACAAGCTTTATCTATAAAATGTTAAGAAAAAAGAATATCGTTTTGAATGGTAAGAAAGCTGCCGGAAAGGAAAAGCTGCAGGCAGGGGATTCGGTGAAATTATTTCTTGCGGAAGATACAATTGAGAAGTTTATCGAGCAGAAACATACTGTACGGAAGAGACTTCCGGGACATATGCCGGAAGTGATCTATGAGGATGCGGACGTTTTGCTGTTAAATAAGCCTGCAGGTATGTTGTCACAGAAAGCGAATCCATCCGATGTATCGGTAGTGGATTATATTACGGAATATCTGCTGCGAAGCGGACAGGTTACTGAAACAGATCTTCATACGTTTCATCCTGGAATCTGTAACCGGTTGGACCGGAATACATCCGGACTTATTGCAGCGGGTAAGAGTCTTGCAGGTCTGCAGGAGTTAAGCCTGGGCTTTCACGACCGGACATTCCGCAAGTATTACCATTGTCTGGTAAAAGGAAAGGTAGACAAGCAGATCCATTTGAACGGCTATCTGAAGAAAGATCACCGGACGAACCGGGTTACGGTAATACAAGAGTCTGAAACGGATGCACAGCCAATCGAAACAGAGTATCGACCACTGGAATCTAATGGAAAGTATACGCTTCTGGAGGTACACCTCATCACGGGTAAGACCCATCAGATCCGTGCGCATCTTGCATCGGCAGGACACCCACTTATCGGTGATTATAAATATGGAGATCGGTCATTGAATGACCGGTTTCGTGAAAAATATGGATTAAAATCACAGCTGCTACATGCATATCGTCTGGAATTCCCAGAGCTTGACGGGGCATTAAAAGAAGTCTCAGGCAGAACTTTTATTGCAGAAGAACCGATATTATTCCAGAAAATTGCAAAAGACTGTATCAGATAAAATGACAGATAAGGATTATATAAATAATGGGAACATGGCATACTAGGGGGCTCAGAGGCTCCACACTGGAAGATATGGTTAACCGGACAAATGAGAGATATCTGGAACAGGAGCTGGCATTGATCCAGAAGATTCCCACACCGATCACGCCGGTGCGCATGGACAAGGAACATCGTCAGATTACATTGGCGTATTTCGAACAGCGCAGTACGGTGGATTACATCGGTGCCGTACAGGGAATTCCAGTCTGCTTTGATGCAAAAGAGTGCAATGCAGATACATTTCCATTGCAGAACATACATGAGCATCAGATCATATTTATGGAAAATCTGGAGAAACAGCAGGGGATTTCTTTCCTGTTAATCTATTATACTGCAAGAAATGAAATGTATTATATGCGTTTTGAAGAGGTGGCGAAGTTCTGGAACCGTGCAATGACCGGCGGACGCAAGAGCATTCGTCTTGAAGAACTTGATCCACGATTTTTCTTTGATATCCATTCAGGCTGTTTTGTGCCATATCTGGATATGATTAATCTGGATCTGGAACTCCGGGATGAGAGGTCTTGACAGGTTCGGAAAAAATTCGTATAATTCAAAAATAGATTTTAACGTATTAGCAAGCTAAAGTGTAAGGAGATCAATATGAAGAAATTACAGCATACTCCGGAAGGTGTCCGGGACATATACAATATCGAATGCGGCAAGAAACTCTCACTGGAGAGCCGTCTGCATAAAGTTCTGCAAATGTACGGATATCACGACATCCAGACTCCTACGTTTGAGTTCTTTGAAGTGTTCCGCAAAGAAATCGGAACCATTCCATCCAAAGAATTATATAAATTTTTTGATAAAGAAGGAAATACCCTGGTTCTTCGACCGGATATTACACCATCCATTGCAAGGGCAGCGGCTACGCTGTTCCCGGATAATGATATGCCGATCCGGCTTTGCTATACCGGTAATACTTTTGTGAATTATCCGCAGAGTTATCAGGGTCGTCTTCGTGAGAATACACAGATGGGTGCGGAATTGATCGGCGTAGAGTCTATTGAGGCGGACGCTGAGATGCTGGCACTGGTAGTGGATTGTCTTACGACAATCGGTCTGCGTGAATTCCAGATCAGTGTGGGTAATGTTGACTATTTCCAGAGCCTGATAGAAGATGCAGGACTGGGAGAAGAGTCAGAAGCAAGAGTACGTGAACTGATCGGTAATCGTAATTTTCCGGGTGTGGAAGAATATCTGGACAGTATCGAAGTGCGTCGTAGCTCCAGAGAGGCATTGGTAGCACTGGAAGATCTCTACGGTGGAGAAGAGGTGCTGGATCAGGCAGAAAATATTGCACCAAACTCCAAAGCCATCATGGCAGTCCGCAGACTGAAGCGGATCTATGAAGTGCTGAAGATCTATGGCGTAGAAAAATACATTAACTTTGATCTGAGTATGACGGGGTTATATGGATACTATACAGGAATTATTTTCAGAGGATATACCTTTGGAACAGGCGATGCTATTGTAAAGGGTGGTCGTTATGACCATCTGTTGGAGAAATTTGGTAAAAAATCACCATCTATTGGATTTGCGATCATAATTGACCAACTGATGAATGCATTGACCAGACAGCATATCCGTATTTCCTATACTCGTAAGAACACACTGATCCTTTATGATGACGGACGTCAGAAAGAGGCAATCAGCCTGGCAAAAGAATTTCGTGAAAAATGCAAAAATACAGAACTGGTGAAACGTGCTCCGGGTAAGACGCTGGAGGATTATATCAGCTACGGTAAAGAAAACTATGCCGGCAATATGCTCTATATTCAGAGCGATAATCAGATTATTATGATCAATCTGGTAACCGGTGAGAAGAAAATGATCCATTCAGACAATTAGTTTAGAAATATTAAGATAGGAGCCTGCCATGAGATATCTTACATTTGCCCTGGGAAAGGGGCGTCTTGCCAGCCAGACGCTGGAATTATTTGAAAAAATAGGAATTACCTGTGAAGAAATGAAGGACAAAAAGTCCAGAAAACTGATATTTGTAAATGAGGAACTGAAGCTTCGCTTTTTCCTGTCCAAGGGTCCGGATGTACCGACTTATGTGGAATACGGTGCGGCTGATATCGGTATCGTAGGAAGAGATACCATTCTGGAAGAGGGAAGAAAGGTGCACGAAGTGCTGGATCTTGGTTATGGTAAATGTCGCATGTGTATCTGCGGACCGAAAGAAGCGGAAGATCTGCTGAAACATCATGAACTGATCCGTGTCGCAACCAAATATCCAAATATTGCAAAAGATTATTTTTACAATGTCAAGCATCAGACAGTAGAGATCATCAAGTTAAATGGTTCTATCGAACTTGCTCCGATTGTGGGACTTTCAGAGGTAATCTGTGATATAGTAGAGACAGGATCCACACTGCGCGAGAATGGTCTGACCGTACTGGAAGAGGTATGTCCGCTGTCGGCACGCATGATTGTGAATCCGGTGAGTATGAGAATGGAAAGTGAACGGATCAAGGATCTGATCCAGAGACTGAGAACTGTGATATAAATATTGAATGATAAATAGAGATACAGACAGAAAGGATTGATCAGGATGAGAATACAGCATTTGGATTCCAGCACAAAAAAGAATCTTCTCGAAGATCTGCTACAGCGCAGTCCATCCAGCTATGGACAGTATGAGCAGGCGGTGGCAGAGATTCTAAACAATGTTAAGATTGAAAAAGATAAAGCATTATTTGCATATACAGAGCAATTTGACCATGCCCATATTGACGCTTCTAATGTACGTGTAACAATGGAAGAGATTCAGGCGGCTTATGAAGAAGTTGGCGAGGAATTGCTGCGTGTGATCCGCGGATCATTAGAGAGCATTAAGTCTTATCATGAGAAACAACGTCAGTTCAGCTGGTTTGACAGTAAGCCTGACGGAACAATCCTTGGACAGAAGGTAACTGCGCTTCAGCGGGTAGGTGTCTATGTACCGGGCGGCAAAGCAGCTTATCCATCCTCTGTATTGATGAATATCGTTCCTGCACGTGTGGCCGGAGTGGATGAAATCATTATGGTTACACCTCCGGGAGCGGATGGGCGTGTCAATGCTAACACTCTGGTGGCAGCCTGTGAAGCAGGTGCAACAGCTATTTATAAAGTAGGTGGAGCACAGGCAATCGGAGCACTGGCATACGGAACAGAAAGTATTCCAAAGGTAGACAAGATTGTAGGACCTGGTAATATCTATGTGGCATTGGCGAAGAAAGCGGTGTACGGACATGTAAGCATTGATGCGATAGCAGGCCCAAGTGAAATCCTTGTAATCGCTGATGAGACAGCAAATCCACGCTATGTAGCTGCGGATCTTCTGTCCCAGGCAGAACATGACGAGCTCGCTTCTGCAATTTTAGTGACAACCAGCCAGAAGCTTGCAGAGAAGGTATCTGAAGAAGTAGACGGATTTTTAAATGAACTTTCCAGAAGTGAGATCATCCGCAAATCACTGGATAATTATGGATACATACTGGTAGCAGATACCATGGAAGAAGTGATTGACATTGCGAATGAGATTGCTTCGGAACATCTGGAGATCCAGACAAAGAATCCGTATGACATTATGACACGCATCCGCAACGCAGGAGCTATTTTCATTGGCGAATATTCCAGTGAACCGCTTGGAGATTATTTTGCAGGACCGAACCATGTCCTTCCGACAAACGGAACAGCAAAATTCTTCTCACCGCTATCTGTAGATGATT
>OLQK01002215.1_pt1 | contig 10698 bp, 2 predicted proteins | sample 1672501 | NCBI WGS metagenome assembly OLQK01 (sample SAMEA3136693, study PRJEB25190) | human gut metagenome | biome: human gut; feature: human-associated habitat; material: faeces | place: Austria | collected 2013 | reverse complement strand
ATTTGAATATTCTGAAAACTAATTTATTTTTCAGTATTTCAGAAGCAATTCCTTGCGACAGCTTGTTTAATATACCACTGCCGCAAGGAGAAGTCAAGCACTTTTTAACAAAAACTTACAATTATTTTTATGCACTATTTTTATGCTACTTGTTTTTATACAAGTCAAGACCACCCGCTTAGCAGGTGGCTTGCTCTGTCCCTATAAGGGACTATTCCCTGCTTGCGCCCGGAAGGCGCACTGACAGTCTGCCAACTGCACCACATTTACAGCAGCCCCTTCCAGGGGCTATTCCAGTGCTTCCTTATTCCGGCGCTGCCCCAAAAGGGGCTTGCTGGTTTGCTTTGATTTCCTACTACTGCTCCAAGCAGTTTATTTCTTGTTTTTCTTCACCGGCTCACCCGTAAACGGGTCGATATACTCTACTAATGACATCTGGTCATATTATGAACCTCCTGTAATTTAATATTTGTCCTGCATTTATTTTAACACAGGAGATTACTTATATCTAAAGATCTTCCCTCCCCCTGCTATGCAGGGGGGGTATTTTTACTGTCACACAATATAAACTGACAGGGCGTGCAAACTGAAGTGCACGCCCTGTTTTCTGTAAGATTTTCTTTTTTATGTTCATAAAGAATGTTCCACACAGTAACTTTCTGGCCATCAGATATTATTTTATTATCTGTGCTTTTGATCCCAATCCTTTATTCTTTAACAGTTTTTTATACGTTTTTAATTTTGATGCCGGCACTTTTATTTTTGCCTTTGCATAAATACCTTTAAATGCATTGCTTCCTGCCTTTTTCAGCTTCTTGGATTTTATCGTTACAGAAGAAAGTTTTTTGCAGTTTTTAAAGGCTCCGCTTCCTATGGAGGTTACTTTGCTTCCTATTGTCACCTTTTTCAGTGCCTTACAGCCTTCAAATGCAGAACCGCCGATTATGGTTACATTGTTTCCAACTATAATCTGCTGCACTTTTTTGTGGTTTCGAAAGGCTTTTGTCATAACAGATGTAATTTTATAGGTTACACCTTTATAAGTGACTTTTGTTCCAATAGAAATCTTTGTGGCTTTTGCATTGGTAGTGCCGGTATAAGCAACTGTTTTATTGCCAGTTACCTTATATTTACTCGTTCCCACTTTAAATGTCTTTCCCTTTTTCAGTACAACTGCATCTGTCGGTGTGGGAGTTACCTTGACTGACGGAGTTTTGCTTGGTGCCGGGGTGGGGGGTCCTGGCTCGGATGGTGTTTTTGTTGGTGCCGGGGTCGGTGTTCCTGCTCCAGACGGTGTCTTGGTTGGTGTTGGGGTGGAAGTTCCGGGCTTCAACGGTACTTTAGTTGGTACTGGCGTAGGTGTTCCTGATCCGGATGGTGTCTGGCTGGGAATTGGTTCCGGGCTTCCTGTCACAGATGGCTCTTTCGTAGGTTCTGGCACAGGCATTCCTGTAGGAGTAGGAAATACTGGTGTCAGCGTTGGTTCTGTTTCCTGTACATCTCTGTACTCTGTTTCTTTGCAAACCAGACATTCCCTCATTTCTTTTTCCTCACCAGAAGCATCCGTAATTCTCTTCCAGTCTCCCCATGCATGAGCAATGGTCACTTCCACATATGTTCTTGCTTCTTTATATTCTTCTGTTTCCGGTGAAAGAATGGTAATCGTTGCAGTTCCCACCGCCAGAACGGTAACATTTCCCTCTTCGTCCACTTGAAGCACAGAATCCTCTGAAGAATATAAAAGCTCTCCAGTTCCTTTTGAAAGGACTGCATTCAAATTAAATACCGAATCCCCCTCTTTTTTCTGAATATCACGCTCCACATTAATCCGGCGTACTTTCTTTGGCTCAATCCGGTTCCACTGTGCCGTAAATGTAATATTCTCGTATGGCATACGATAAACGGCTTTCGCCGGATACACATTATCGCCATCATTCCAGCCAGCGAACAAGTAGCCAGTTTTTTCAAACGTATTTTCAGGAAGCGTAATTTTTGTTCCTCCTGTCACACGGATTTTCTCCGGAGCTTCACCTGTTCCTCCTCCACTTTGGAAATCAGCCACATATTCCAGTGTCTTATCCTTTGTAACAAGAACTGTACAGGAAGCCTGCTTCGTTCCATCAGAAGCAGTTGCCGTAATAACTGCTGTTCCCGCAGTTATACCTGTTACTGTTCCATTTTCATCAACTGTAGCAATTTTTTCCTCGGAAGAGCTCCAGCTTATATTTTTATTTGTTGCATTTTCCGGCAGTATAGTTGCCTCTAATGTGAAAAGCTCCCCCTCAAATATACGCACAGATTGTTTTTCTAATGTAATGCTGCTTACTGCTATGGAATCTGTAACTGTGACAGTACATTTTGCTGATGCATTCCCAATAGTCGCCGTAATTACAACTGTTCCACCTGAAATGGCAGTTACTTCACCAGCATTTACTGTTGCCACACTGGTATCAGAGCTGCTCCAGATTATATCGGCATCTGAAATATCAGTGTTTCCAGTATATGCTACCTTCAAGCTGGCTTTATTTCCTGCAAAAAGCTCCAGAGTACTGTAGTTCAAACTGATTTCTTCTGTGAGTTCACCATCAATCAACAGATAATCGCTGTTGTCTGCAAGGTTACTTTCCATAGAATCTGTTTCTGCATTTACATAAACAACATTTCCAATTGCTCCTATATTAACATTTAACAGTTCTGCCGGAATTTCTACAGAAAATTCATTCTGTTTTCCAGCACCCAGCTCATTTATTTTCACTGTTCCAAGCAATTTACCTGTTGCGTTTTTTTCATATACAGAAACTTCAATATTTTCCATACTGTCATATCCTGTATTTGATAATACACCGGAAACAAAAGGCTTTTTCTCATTGCCTGTTAAATGTAATCCACCAAGAACCAGATTACCATACCCAATAGTAACTTTTTCGCTGTTATCCTCTTTATTAACCTCTCCTTCTGCTTCCACAGAAACATTTACTGTATGAAGAGTTAGGTTCTCTGGAAGTTGATACAGATAGGATGCTTCTTCTGATGCCCCAGGCTCTATGTGGGAAGAAATTTCTCCGTTGCTGATTTTCTTTCCATTTTGGTCTGTTAATGTAATCTTGAATTTTTCCACTGATGACAGGCTGTTATTCGTAACAACAAAATTCAATGGAAGCTTCTGGCCTGGTTTCACCAGACTGTCATCATAAGTAACACCGGAAAGTGCAATGTCTTTTACGGAATCTGTGTTAATTACACAAATACTTGCTTCATTCGTGAATTTTCCAGAAGTTTCGTCTACATCCACTGCATTAATAGCAATGGTAAGATTTCCAGATTCATCAACCTGGGCAGTGTAGCTTCGAATGTATTTCCCATAATCAGTTACTGCAACAGGGCTTCCCCATGTCTTGCTGATATCATCATAAACAGAAGCATAAATTTCGTTTGTCTGTCCATTGCTTTGCAGGGTAAGAAGGTATTTTATATTGGAACCATTTACGATTGTAAAGTTGTCCAGATTAGCAAATACGTTATCCTGTAAAGCATCTGCTATAATGTCATATGCATATAATTTTCCTGACAATGTATAGTAAAGAATGCCTTCTGCAATTGTACTATTACTTCCGGAAAACTCTTTTTTCCTTCCATTATAATCAAGATGGATCACATTATTGTCATCAGAATAGGTTTCGTAAACAGCTGCAAGACTGCCATTTACATAACCAAGATCTACACCAGATACCGGTGCAATCCCCTGTGCAACTACCTTTTCCTCCCAGCTATCTTTATACTTGCTGGCAATCTTTACTGAATTAGAACCATCAGCCATAAAGGGATCATTTTCGCTGTTTTCCACCCAGATAACAGCTGTATTTTCTCCATCAGAGGTTACTTTTTGCATCATTTCGTATGTAGTATTTGTGCTGTTTCCGATTAATTCCGGCTGTGAAAATTCTCCATTTGAATAAGTAATACAATATAAATTCGTAGCCTTCATAGCATCTGACAAAGTCGCTTTTCGGGATAGTGCAGATGCAGTTCTCTGCCATACAATGTACACGTTTTCACCATCTGTATACAGATCCGGGTAGTCATTCAGGCCACCTGTTTCATAGAGAACTTCTGCCTCACTCCATTCACCATCCTTAAAAACAGAGGCAAACAGGGATGTTTTATTTACATCATCTTTTGTTCCATCATCATCAATCCAGACCATGATTCTGGAGCCATCGTTTAACCTTGCAAGCTGCGGGCTGCTGTATGGATATGCTCCATTTTTTTCAAATACAGCACCTTGAATCTGTGTATTTCCAGCTAAAATTGTTTCCCGATCTGCGAAACTTAAGTAAGTTCTGTCTGTAGAATCTGCATTAATTTCATCAAGATCAAGAATATCCATTCCGTCAAATGCCTGAACTGCTGCCTCCTGCGGATATAGCTGTACTCCAAGGTACCTCTCCTCTTTTGAAAAACCATCATATCCTAAAATTTTACTGTCGAGATAAAGCCCTCCATTAAGCAACACAGTCAATGCCTCTTCCAGGGATGTGGCCGGAAGATTTATCTGGGTTGCCAGACTTCCAAACAGTCCCCCTTCCACATAGGTACCTGCTTTTTTTACCCCCAATCCTACTCCAAGTCTGGCCGCAAGCTCAAGTTGGGCCGCAAGGGACAGGGAATAATTTAACTCAGTATTCTTTACCAGCTGCATATTTCCATTGAAATCACTTTCCAGTTTCAAAGTACAATAGGCCGCTGGGAAGCTCACAAATGGGCGTGTAATTTCTGTTCCAAGGCCTGCTTCCAGAATAATTCCACCCTCCTGGAACTCAAAATTACCGGATGCGTAGCTGAATTCCATATATCCGGCTGCATAGGCATTGGCATCAATTGCCATTGTCATATTAAATTTTTTCAGTTTTCCACGCAATTTACTAAAATCATTCCAAAGCTTGGTAGAGTCTACTTTTTTGCCCGTCATTCCTGTATAAATATTTTTTACCTGCCTGTAGGATTCGCTCCAGTAGCTTGTACTGTTGGTTTCTTTATCCAGGGATGCGGAACCGGAAAAATCTTTAAAACCGATAAGAACCTGAACCGTTTTGGTATCCAGGTCTACCTTTGCCTGAACCTTGTCACTGATTGGAAGATCCATTCCTGCATTAATTTCAAACAGATTAAATGTTTTGCCTAATACGGTAATTTCAGGTCCTTTAATGGTTCCGTTTTTCAACTGGATATTATTTACCAGGCCGTAAATTGGGAACTTGTCCAGGATTTTCTTGGCAGTATCATATCTGGTAACCTGACCATATTTTATCTCACAAAACGGGATACCGTTTTCGGAAGCATAGGTTTCTGCATAAGAACCTTTTTCTCCGTAAATGATAAAGTCTGTGCAATGATAAAATGCATACTCACCTATGGAGGTTACGCTTGGCGGGATAACTACTTTTTGCAGAGCGGCAGTTTTGGAATCGTTGCAGCAGAAGTAGGAAGGGATGGATGTGGTGCCTTCGGAAAAGATGAGCTGCTTTAGGTGGTAGGCGCCGTCTGTTGCACCTTTTATAGTACCGTCCTGGTAGTGTGCAGCACTTATATGCTCTATTGTTTTAGGTACTGTCAGTTCTTTTATTGCAGTATTTTTTATAAAAGAATAGCCTATTGTTTTCAACCCCTCTGGTATTGTTAGTGATCCCAGTTCTACGCAATCCATAAACGCTGTACTTCCAAGTTCTACTATATTTTCTGACAGTATTACTTCTTTCAGGCTGCTACATCCATAGAATGCAGAGGAGTCTATTTTTACCGGATATAAAATCTTTTTGCCGTCAGTTCCAGTTACAAGTTTTTCGTTTTTCTGAAATTCTACCCTTTTCAAGCTTTTACAGTTTGAAAAAGCACTGTCCCCTATTTTTCCAATTCCTTTTACAAAATTAATTTCTTCCAATCCTGTGCAATTATAAAAGGCATTGCTTCCTATTTCTTCCACACTCTCTGGAATTCCTGCTCTTACAAGAGCATCATTTCCTTGAGTATTGCTACAGAAATAATCCGGGATTTTTTTTATTCCCGCTTCAAATACCACTTCTTCCAGCTGCAGAGCTCCGTTTGTTGCTCCACTTCGCTCTCCACTATAGTAATATGCATTTACGTTTTCTACTGTATTAGGTACTATTAGTTTTTTTACCGCTGTATTCTTGATAAAAGAATGTCCAATGGTTTTCAAACCTTCTGGCATTGTCACTGTTTCCAATTCCGTGCATCCCTCGAACACTCCGTTTCCAAGCTCCACTACGTTTTCTGACAATACTACTTCTTTCAGGCTGATACATCCATAAAATGCATAGGCTTCTACTTTCACCGGATACAAAGTTTTTTTACCATCAGTTCCGATTACCTGTTTTTCATTCTTCTGAAACTCTATCCTTTTCAGGCTTCTACAGTTAGAAAAAGCACTGTTCCCTATCTTTCCGATTTCTTTCACAAGGTTAATTTCTTCCAGCCCTGTACAGTTATAAAAGGCATTACTTCCGATTTCTTCTACACTCTCTGGAAGTTCCACCCTTACAAGGGCATCATTTTCTTGAGTATTGCTGCAGAAATAATCCGGGATTTTCTTTATTCCTGCTTCAAATACCACTTCTTCCAGCTGCAGGGCTCCGTCTGTGGCGCCTTTTCTTTCTCCGCTGTAGTAATATGCATTTACAGTTTCTACTGTATTTGGTACTGTCAGGCTTTTTACTGCTGTGTTCTTGATAAATGAATATCCAATGGTTTTCAGGCCTTCTGGCATTGTCACTGTTTCCAGTTCCGTACATTCCTCGAATACTTGATTTCCAAGCTCCACTACGTTTTCTGACAATACCACTTCTTTCAAACTGATACATCCATAAAATGCATAGGCTTCTACTTTCACCGGATACAGAGTTTTTTTACCATCAGTTCCGATTACCTGTTTTTCATTCTTCTGAAACTCTATTCTTTTCAGACTTTTACAGTTAGAAAAAGCACTGTATCCAATTTTTCCAATTTCTTTTACAAGATTAATTTCTTCTATTCCTGTACAATTATAAAAGGCATTGCTTCCGATTTCTTCTACACCCTCTGGAATTCCTACCCTTACAAGGGCATCGTTCCATTGATTATTACTGCAAAAATAATCTGGGATTTTCTTTATTCCTGCTTCAAATATCACTTCTTCCAGCTGCAGAGCTCCATCTGTCGCACCTTTTCTTTCGCCACTGTAGTAATATGCATTTACAGTTTCTACTGTATTTGGTACTGTCAGGCTTCTTACTGCTGTATTCTTAATAAAAGAATATCCAATGATTTTCAGGCCTTCTGGCATTGTTATCGTTTCCAGCTCCGTACATTCCTCGAATACTTGATTTCCAAGCTCCACTACGTTTTCTGACAATACCACTTCTTTCAAACTGATACATCCATAAAATGCATAGGCTTCTACTTTCACCGGATACAGAGTTTTTTTACCATCAGTTCCGATTACCTGTTTTTCATTCTTCTGAAACTCTATTCTTTTCAGACTTTTACAGTTAGAAAAAGCACTGTATCCAATTTTTCCAATTTCTTTTACAAGATTAATTTCTTCTATTCCTGTACAATTATAAAAGGCATTGCTTCCGATTTCTTCTACACCCTCTGGAATTCCTACCCTTACAAGGGCATCGTTCCATTGATTATTACTGCAAAAATAATCTGGGATTTTCTTTATTCCCGCTTCAAACACCACTTCTTCCAGCTGCAGGGCTCCATCTGTTGCGCCTTTTCTTTCTCCGCTGTAATAATATGCATTTACAGTTTCTACTGTGCTTGGTATTGTCAGGCTTTTTACAGCTGTATTTTTAATAAAAGAATATCCAATGGTTTTCAAACCGTCTGGCATAATCACTGTTTCCAATTCCTCACAGTTCAGGAACACTTCGCTTCCAAGTTCTACTACATTTTCTGACAACACCACTTCTTTTAAGCTGATACATCCAGAGAACGCAGAGGATTCCACAGTCACTGGATATAAATATTTTTTTCCATCACTTCCCGTTACCAGTTTTTCATTCTTCTTAAACTCTATCTTCTTCAGACTTTTACAATTGTAAAAAGCATAATAGCCAATCTTTCCGATTCCTTTCACAAGATTAATTTCTTCCATCCCTGCACAGTTATAGAAGGCATAATCACCTACTTCTTCTACACTCTCCGGAATCCCTACTCTTACAAGAGCATTGTTCAATTGACTATTGCTGCAGAAACAGCCAGGGATTTTTTTTATCCCTGCTTCAAATATCACCTCTTCCAGCTGCAATGCTCCGTCTGTTGCTCCTCTTATTTCGCCACCATAGAAATAGGAATTTACATTTTCTACTGTACCCGGTACTATCAAACTGGTTACTGCTGTATTTTTTATAAAGGAATAACCAATTTCTTTTAATCCCTCCGATAATGTAATTTTTTTCAGATTTTTACAATCACCAAAAGCTTCGCTTCCTATACGCTCCACTCCTGCCGATACACTCACCTCTATCAATGTTTCATCTCCACGAAACGCACCATTTCCAATACAATTCACCGCATACTCATCAAGCGTATCTGGGATTACAAGTGTACTCGCATTTCCTGTATATCCTGTAATTGTAGCCTTATCGCCATCAAGTCTGTATTTATAATCCCCACAGGTTAAATCATCTGTACTATAGGAAACTTCTCTAAGATCATCTGTCTCTCCATTTTCCTCCAGTTCTGTATTCCAGACAATTTCTGCATTTACCTCCATGGTAAAATCGTTTTCCTCATATCCAATAAGATAATCATAGGAAGAATTTTCTATATTTTCATTTTCTGCGGAAATTAAAAGAATTCCATCTGCATCAAGTCCTGTATTTTGCACCTCTTCTGAAAACTGAAGATTGCTAATTCTGTCAATGTTTTCTTTTCCTACACAGGATCCAAAATCAATACTCCACTGCGTATCATCCACCTTTTTTGCCTCTATTTTAATTGTCTGGGGACTAAAAAGCATAGGATCTTCCAGAGTCTTGGTGTCCTGTTCTGCAATATGTACATTTCCTAAATCCAATGCAGGCAAATGATTTTTCTCACAGTGTAACACCTGTAAATTTTGTTTGCCTAATTTTAATTCTTCCAGTTCGTTCTCACTGCAATAAACCTCTAAAAGCATAGGATTATTTTCCAGGTTTAGATTGTACAACTGGTTTTTACTGCAATTTAAGGATTCCAGATTTATAAAAAATTCAATGCCTGCAAGGTCTGAAATATTAAGCTCTTCTACATTGATTTCTGTGATTTTTCCAAGTTCATCCGGGCTTAACGTTCTATCTTCATCTGTATCAAATGTGCTTAATATATAGTTTCTGAAATTATTATCCGGAAAGGTATTTTCATTTACTTCTATCGCACTTAAAGCTGCCTTTTTTTCTAAATTTTTTTCTTCAGATCCGGCTTCATCTTCTGAAATATTTGTATCATTTTCATCTTCAAATCCCACATCATTGCCTGGATTTTCAGCCTGATCTTCTCCGAAAAAATCCTCTGCCACAAATCCATCTGCTATATTTTCTTCTGATTCCGTATCTTCTGTAGAAGGTATTTCTGGTATAATGTCTGCTGTTTCAGATGTATCTGGAACTGTTTTTTCTGAACTTGGATTTTCTGGATTGGTGTCTGAAACTTCTGGATTATCCAGGTCTGAAGTTTCGTTATCTGTGTTTTCTGTGTTTTGATTTTTATCCGTGTTTCTTATGTTTAAGTCTTCTGAATCTGAAATCTGATTTTCTACGCTTGAATTTTGATCTGTTGTACCTGAAGTCTGATCTTCTGTACCTGAATTTTGATCTGATGCACCTGAAGTCCGGTCTTCTGTACCTGAATTTTGATCTGATGCACCTGAAGTCTGGTCTTCTGCAACTGAATTTTGGTCTGTTACACTTGAAGTCTGATCTTCCGAAGCTGAATTATCAGTTATCGGATTTTCTTCCGTAATATCATTTATAGTCGGAACTACACTTACCGAAGCCTCTCCAATTGTTGTTGCTCTTGGGGTTTTATCTGCTTCAGAAATATCTGAAACACTCTCTCCAGTTACTTGTTTCTCTAATACATTCTTATCAACTGATTCTGCTGCGGATGGTTCAATTACATCTTCCTCCGTAAATTCTCCCACCATATCTGCATTAACAAATCCATCCATATTTTCAGCCAATACAAGAGTCTCACTGCTGATTGATGTAACAGACATAACAATTGCCATTAACATTGCAAGTTTTCTTCTTTTCATACGTTTCCTCCCATCCACTTTCAAATCAGACGTTCATTTTTCATACACATTGAACAGATATCAAACTTTTACAGCAAATATTTTCGTAATTTTCTGTACTTATTATGTATTTTAATCTATTTTCTTTCAACGTTCAACATGTGGCATTTATTGTGGACAGATTTTTTTACTATTTTGAACAAAACGACATTTTTATAAAAAAGTAATGTTAGACTTTAAAACATGTTTGTCGAATCTTGTCGAACATTTCCCCCTCTTTTTTCTTGCATATTTGTCCGCTTTATACTATACTAGAAAAAAGCATTTCATTTCAGTAAGTCTATTTTTGATATTGTTCTAATATCACCGGCGTTCCGCCACTTCAGAAATTTCATGCTTTTCCCTATTAACAGCAGGAA
>OLQK01002203.1_pt1 | contig 10767 bp, 9 predicted proteins | sample 1672501 | NCBI WGS metagenome assembly OLQK01 (sample SAMEA3136693, study PRJEB25190) | human gut metagenome | biome: human gut; feature: human-associated habitat; material: faeces | place: Austria | collected 2013 | reverse complement strand
TTGGGTAAATAAGGAAGCAACTTCATGTACTTATATCGCGGCAATTAATGAAGAGCCGGTGATCCCAGAATATGACTATTTGGAAGTGGCACAGACCATTGAAGATATCGATGCTAAGATAGCGGTGCTCAAGCATGCGATCAATCTGAATAATGCTATGGCAAAAGTACCGGTTGGCGATGAGAAAATGAGCATTGATACAATTTTGGTCAAGATGGCGCAGTTAAACAAACGTAAAAATGTACTTGATATGATGCGTAAGCAACTTCCGAAGGAGCGGCTTGATAATTCTTACCGGGTCAGAAATTCCATAGCAGAATATCGTTATATCAACTATGATCTGGCACTGATCAAACAGGAATACGAGCGTGTATCTGATATGATTTTGTTAATGCAGATGTCGCTTGATAAATATAATCAGACTGTAGAATTTGAAGTGGATTTTTGATGATAGAATTCCCTTCACTTCTGATGAATCTGTAAGATATTTAGAGTGATAAAATATCAAAGTTATCCGTACAAGATCGAACATACATAGCGTGGAAAAACAGATGGGTTATTGTTTATTGATATGATTTATTTGTTATGAGTTATTTCTTAAAGTTATGGTTCAAAGTTCAGTTTTTTGAACAGGAAAAATATAATCAAGAGAATCTTGTAAAAAACCTGCAGGAAACTGCTTGTGTGGAGGTTCGGTTACATACACAATATTTTGACAAAAATTGGAATATAAGGAAAATATGAAAGATCGACTGTGTATCGGAAATGGATATACAGTCGATTTTTTTCGGGTAGTAATAGGAATCAGACCTGTAGCGGATAATACCGACAGATAGAAGAGTGTGTACAATTCCGGCAAATCGTTCATTGACATCTGTTTCATCTTTGATAAAACAAGGGGCTTTTGCATTCATAAGATAAAGTTCTACTTCTTCATCATCGATAACACGCAGTGCATCGATTAAGAATTTAGGTTTAAATCCGATCAGAAGATCTTTACCTTCCTTGGTAATGAATATTTCTTCATTCATAGAGCCAAGCTGGGATTTAATTTTAAGTTCCATGATTTCATCACCGATATTAATGATAATTGGCTTTTTATCTCCTTCTTTGATGAGCAGTGTCGCTCTGTCTATACAGTTCAGTAATTCTTTTTTATTAATTCTTACCTTTGTCTCGTAATCGCTTGAAAGCATCTGATCAATTCGGAAATATTCACCTTCAATCAGACGTGATACTACTACCGTCCGGTCAAATTCAAATACTATATGATTCTCAGTAAAGTAAATACATACTTCTTTTTCTGCTTCTCCGGAAAGGATCTTACTGATTTCAATCAATGTCTTACCAGGAACTATAATCTTTTTATGGTCATATTCTTCTTTCAATTCAAGCTTGCGAATGGAAATTCTGTGACCATCGAGAGATACGACACGAAGCGTATTCTGGTTAATCTCAAACAGCTCCCCAGTCATTACTTTATTACTTTCATTATCTGCAATAGAGAAAATGGTCTGTCTGATGACCTCTTTTAATGTGTACTGCGAAATACTAATTGTAGTGTCCTTTTCGATAATAGGAAGATAACTGAACTCATCCCCTGGTTTGCAGGAAATATTAAAGTTCGCTTTTTCACATGTAATAGTAGCCTGAAGATTCTCATCTGTTTCTATTACTACATCGTTATCCGGAAGCTTTCTTACAATCTCGGAAAAGATTCTCGCATCAATCGCGATCATACCGTGTTCAATGATCTCTCCTTCTACCTCCGTCTGAATGCCAAGTTCCATATCATTAGCTGTCAGCTTAATCACATCAAGTGTTGCGTCTATCAGGACACATTCCAGAATAGGCATTGTAGTTTTGGAAGGAACGGCCTTGGATACGGTACTTACTCCCTTCGCAAGATTAGCTTTACTGCAGACTATTTTCATGTGTATAACTCCTTTCGAAAAAATGGTGGGCAAAAATGCTATATATAAATATATGATTTCCGTAGTCTTAGTAGTAGGGGATGTGGATATGTGGAAAACCACTGCAATCCCTTGAAAAATCAAAGAAAATCGATGCTGATAAACTTGATGAAAACGAAATTATAATCTGTGGATGAAATGATGAAAACTTTTTTAGAAACAATTTGTAAAAGTTATGATAAAGTTATCCACCATTATCCACATAGTTATCATCGAATTGTGCACATCTTAAACAGGATTGATTTTTTTCTTTATAATATCAATCGTATTAGCAAGCTGTTCATTTTCTTCGACATCGTGTTCTATCTTTTCTACGCCGTGCTTAATGGTAGAATGATTCTTACCTCCAAGCAGGATACCAATGGACTTAAGTGGTACATCGGTCATCTTACGGCAGAGATACATGACGATCTGACGAGGTACTGCAATCTCAGCAGGTCTTTTATTACTTTTCAGATCGGCAATGGATACACCAAAATGATCGGAAACGATATCCATGATCAGTTCCGGTGTAACTGTTTTATTATCGTCTGGTGAAAGGATATCCTTCATGGCTTCTGCAGCAAGGTTAATATCGATCGGTCTGCCATTGCCTTCCAGACGGTAGAGTGCAATTAATTTATTCAGTGAACCTTCCAGCTCACGGATATTATTCTTAACGTTCTGAGCAATATACTGAAGTACATCATCAGGAATGTGATAGATTTCCAGATGTTCTAATTCAATCTTCTTCTGCAGAATAGCCATACGTGTCTCATAATCAGGTGCAGACATATCGGCTATCAATCCCCACTCAAAACGAGTACGCAGTCTCGCTTCCAGTGTCTCAATGTCCTTTGGAGGGCGGTCACTGGAGATAATGATCTGCTTACCAGCAGTGTGCAGGTGATTGAAAGTATGGAAAAATTCTTCCTGAGTACTTTCCTTTCCTATAAGAAATTGAATATCATCGATCAGAAGTACATCGGTATTACGATATTTTTCTCGAAAATCCGACATTGAAGACTCACGTCCATTCTTCAATGCATGGATCAGTTCATTTGTAAATGTCTCACTGGTTACGTACACGACTTTTTTCTTAGGACTGAAATCCAGAATAAAGTGTGCAATCGAATGCATCAGATGTGTCTTACCAAGTCCTACGCCTCCATATAAGAAGAGAGGGTTGTATACTTCACCAGGTGATTCGGCTACAGCCAGAGATGCAGCATGTGCAAAGTTATTATTATTACCTACAATAAATGTGTCGAATGTATATCTTGGGTTAAGACCCGCTTTCTCTGCAGCAGTCTTTGTCTTTCTCTTATCTGTGCTGGCAGAGGACATCTTCTTAAGTTCTTCTATCCGCTCATCATCCTCAGAAAGAAAAACAACCTCATATTCAATACCTGTAATCTCAGCGATACAGACCTTAAGCGGAAGAGAATACTTCTTCTCGATGTAATCCACGCTGGCAGCCTTGTCCACGAGCAGATAAACGGTATTGTCTACAACGTTGTATACCTTAAGAGGCTGAATCCAGGTTGAGAAAGAAATGTGGGATAATTCGTGTTCAACACGCAGATGCTCGATAATTTCATTCCATTTTTCTTCCACAACATTCATCAATTTAATCTCCTAATCTATTTTATCGCATAAAAAACCACTTTCCATTATTCTACATCAAAATGCTTATGATGGCAATGAAAAAGATGGAATAGGGAAAAGAAATATAGTCCATCTACTTGACTTAATTCGTATTATCTAATATAATTAAATACGATGTCTTTTGAAACAAACGAACAAATATTGAGAACAACTTTATAGATAGAATAAGGGAGGTGGATATCAATGAAAATGACATTCCAGCCAAAGAAAAGACAGAGATCAAAAGTTCATGGCTTCAGAGCAAGAATGAGCAGCGCAGGTGGAAGAAAAGTACTTGCAAGCAGAAGAGCAAAAGGAAGAAAGAAATTATCAGCTTAGGTCGCATCTATTGTGACCTTTTCTTCTATAATAAAACAGGAGAAATACAATGAATTTTTCTGAATCGCTGAAAAAAAATACAGACTTTAGAAAAGTATATCATGGCGGACATTCCAAAGCGAACAAATATCTGGTTACATATATAAGAAAGAATGGCACAGATAAGAATCGTGTTGGGATATCTGTCAGCAAAAAAGTAGGAAACAGTATCGTAAGACATCGCTTAACAAGATTAATTAGAGAAAGTTATCGATTAAATGAAGAAAAAGTCGCACGTGGTTATGATATGGTCGTTATAGCAAGAAGTGCAGCAAAGGGAAAGAATTATCATGATATTGAATCAGCATTTCTTCATCTTGGAAGTCTTCATGGAATAATCGAGTCGTAATGGAGTGGCATACATTTGAAAAAGATTTTGATAAAAATAGTTCGGTTTTATCAGAAATATTTATCTTCGGCCAAGGGATATTCAAGCTGTAAGTATTATCCTACCTGTTCGTGTTATGCAGTGGAAGCAATTGAAAGGTTTGGTGCTTTGAAGGGAACAGGACTGGCTATTTGGAGAGTTTTGAGGTGCAATCCATTCTCGCAGGGAGGATATGATCCGGTTCCACCGGAAAAAGACAAGCATATCCGCTACTACAAACGGAGGAATTGAATATGGGTACTTTGTTATCAGCAGCAAACTGGCCTATTGTCGGACAGATTGCGATATTACTGGGTAAAGTAATGAATGTCATTTATAATACCCTGGACAATGTATTACCAACCGATCATGGTCTGGTTGGATGGTCAATCATTATTTACACGATTCTGGTATATACATTGATGCTGCCGCTGACAGTCAATCAGCAGAAGACATCAAGAATGACAGCTCTGATGAATCCTGAGATCAAGGCAATTCAGAAGAAATATCAGAACAAGAAGGATCAGGCTTCTATGATGAAGCAGCAGGAAGAGATTCAGCAGGTATATGACAAATATGGCACTTCCATGATGGGAGGATGTCTTCCATTATTGATCCAGATGCCTCTTTTGTTTGCGTTATATCCTGTTATATATGATATGTCTAATTACGTGCCAGCTATTGCAAAAGCATCAGATAATGTGCAGAGATTCTTTACACTGCCGAATCTGTCTATGTCACCAATAGCAATGATCAAGGCAAGAGATACATTTGATGTAGCACCGGCACTTGTAGTTATTACATGTATTTTACTTCCTATTATATCTGCTGCAACTCAGTATGGAAGTATCAAACTGTCACAGGCTATTTCAGGAGTTAAAAATAATTCAGATAAGAATGATCCGATGAATTCTACTATGAAGACTATGAACATGACAATGCCGTTATTCTCACTGTTCATGGTATTTACACTGTCATCTGGTATCGGTATTTACTGGATTATCAGTGCGGTTGTAAGATGTACACAGCAGTTCTTTATCAATAAGCATCTGCAGAAAATCTCACCGGAAGAAATGGTAGAAAAAAACCGTGAGAAGGCTGAGAAGAAGCGTGAAAAACGTGGAGAAAAGGCTGAAAAGATCAATGCCATGGCTCAGGCCAATACTAAGAGTCTTTCATCTTCTGCTCAGAAGGATGTGTCTTCTTCTGAGAAGAATGCAAAGCTTAAAGAAGCAGAGGAAAAAAGAAGCCATGCAAAAGCAGGAAGCCTTTCTGCTAAGGCAAATATGGTAAAAGACTTTAACGATAATAAAAAGAAATAGTTTGGCTATGGGAGGTTGAACGCAATGGAAGAAATCACAGTATCTGCGAAAACACTGGATGACGCCATTACAGAAGCATTGATTCAGTTAGGTGTTACAAGTGATCAGCTTGAATATGATGTAATAGAAAAAGGAAATGCCGGATTCCTTGGTATTGGAAGAAAGCAGGCAGTTATCAAAGCAAGACGAAAAGTTGAAAAGAAAGTGAATGATGAACCAGTCATCGACTTTTCTGATGCTGTTAAGGGAGTTATGAAAGATTCTAAATCTGATAACTACCACAAGCACAACAACAGAGATAACAAGAAAAAGAAAGATAACCGCAAAAAAGAGAATTATCATAAGAATAACAAGAATGTGACAGCTTCTGAAAAAACTGAGAAAGTAAAAGAAGAAACTGTTAAAACTGAAAAGAAAGAAAAGAATGATAAGCCTCATAAGCCGGTACAGGAGAGAAAGGAAATCGAACTTGCTAAGGTTGAAGATATTACGGTTAAGACTTGTGAAGAGTTTCTGACAAATGTACTGAAAGCTATGGATATGGAAGTTGAGATAAAGACTTCTATCGACGAGGAAGGTGCTCTGTGTATTGAAATGAACGGAGACAATATGGGTATTCTGATTGGTAAGAGAGGACAGACTCTTGATTCACTTCAGTATCTGACTAACCGAGTGGCTAACAAGGCACAGGATGGTTATGTACGAGTAAAACTCGATACAGAGGATTACAGAAGAAGAAGAAAAGAGACATTGGAGAACCTTGCCAAGAACATTGCTCACAAGGTAAAGAGAACCAGAAGATCGGTATCTCTGGAGCCAATGAATCCATATGAGAGAAGAATCATTCACTCTGCATTGCAGGGAGACAGATGTGTTACAACTCACAGTGAAGGTGAAGAGCCATACCGTAGAGTAGTGGTTACACTTGTAAGAAAATAGTATTTCGTATAAGATAGTAAGTAGGGGCGTCAAAACTCCTACTTACTCTTTTTTATTATCAGGAGGTATATCGTGCTTTATAATGACACGCAGACGATAGCAGCAATATCTACAGCTGTTACTGAATCAGGAATTGGAATTGTAAGAATCAGTGGTGAACAGGCAATTGAGATAGCAGATCGTATATATAGAGGAAAAAATGGAAAAAAACTAGCGGACCAGAAGACGCATACGATCCATTATGGCTATATCGCAGATGGTGAAGATATGATTGATGAAGTGATGGTTCTTATTATGAAAGGACCACATAGCTATACCGGAGAAAATACGGTAGAAATTGACTGTCATGGTGGCGTATTTGTAGTGCGAAAGATCCTTGAAACGGTAATTAAGCATGGAGCAAGACCAGCAGAACCTGGTGAATTTACTAAGAGAGCATTTTTGAATGGTCGGATTGATCTGTCTCAGGCAGAGGCAGTCATTGATATTATTCAGTCGAAAAATGAATATGCTTTGAAGAGTTCTGTTGGTCAGTTAAAGGGGAATGTTAAGCAGAAGATTGTAGATATCAGAGAAAAGATATTGTATCATACTGCATTTATAGAGACAGCTCTTGATGATCCGGAGCACATCAGTGTAGACGGGTATGGCGAGACACTTCGTGGTGTAATAGAACCTTTGATAAAGGAGATTCAAAAGTTGATAGATTCTTCGGACGATGGGCGTATTATTAAAGAGGGTATTAATACGGTAATTGTAGGTAAGCCCAATGCAGGTAAATCTTCTCTGCTCAATGCATTGCTTGGAGAGGATCGCGCAATTGTAACTGATATTGCCGGAACAACCAGAGATATTTTGCAGGAAAATATTAGTCTGCAGGGTATATCGTTGAATATTATGGATACAGCCGGCATCCGTGATACGGCAGATATCATAGAAGAAATTGGAGTTCAAAAAGCAATTAGCCATGCAAAAGAAGCAGATCTGATCATCTATGTAATTGATTCTTCGGCGCCGCTGGATCAGAATGATTATGATATTTTGAAACTTTTGAAGGATAAAAAGTCAATCATATTACTAAATAAATCAGATCTGGAGATGCAGGTTAAGAAAAAGGAAATTAAGGATGCATATCTGGGAGAGAATAAGGAAGAAAATAAATTTGATATCCCGATGATTGAAATATCTGCTAAAGAAAATATTGGGATTGATATATTAGAAAATACGCTTAAAAATATGTTTTATCATGGGGATATATCTTTTAATTCGGAAGTTTATATTACCAATGTGCGCCATAAGACGGCATTGCAGAATGCATTGCAGAGTCTGAATAATGTAATTCAAAGTATTGATATGCAGATGCCAGAGGATTTCTATTCAATCGATCTGATGGATGCATACGAGACACTTGGAAGTATTACTGGAGAAACGATAGGAGAAGATTTGGTCAATGAAATATTCAGCAAATTCTGTATGGGAAAATAAAGATAAATATGATGTAGTAGTAATAGGTGCAGGACACGCAGGATGTGAAGCTGCTCTTGCCTGTGCCAGACTTGGGTTTCAGACAGTTGTATTTACGGTCAGTGTAGACAGCATTGCATTGATGCCATGTAATCCAAATATCGGCGGAAGTTCGAAGGGACATCTCGTAAGAGAATTGGATGCACTTGGAGGTGAAATGGGTAAGGTGATTGACCGTACGTTTATACAGTCTAAGATGCTTAATAAGTCAAAAGGTCCTGCTGTTCATTCGCTTCGTGCACAGGCGGATAAAGCCAATTATAGCAGAACCATGCGCCGTGTATTGGAGAATCAGGAGCGTTTGGATATCAGACAGCAGGAGGTTGTCCGCATACTGACTGAAGATAATCAGGTAACAGGTGTTCAGACTTATTCTGGCGCGGTTTATAGATGCAGAGCGGTCATTTTGTGTACCGGAACTTATCTGAAGGCAAGGTGTATCTATGGCGAAGTAAGTTCTCATACGGGTCCTAATGGTCTGCAGGCAGCGAATTATCTTACAGACTGTCTGAAAGATGAACTTGGTATTAAAATGTATCGTTTTAAAACCGGAACACCTGCGCGAGTGGATAAGAATTCGATAGATTTCAGTAAGATGGAAGAACAGTTTGGTGATGAGAGAGTTGTGCCATTTTCATTTACAACAAATCCGGATGATGTGCAGATTGACCAGGCATCCTGTTGGTTGACATATACTAACGAAGAAACACATAGAATCATCAGAGATAATCTTGATAGATCACCGCTTTATTCGGGAATGATCGAAGGAACAGGACCGAGATATTGCCCATCGATTGAGGACAAAGTAGTAAAATTCGCGGATAAAAAGAGACATCAGGTATTTATTGAGCCTGAGGGACTGGAAACAAATGAAATGTATATCGGCGGTATGTCAAGTTCACTGCCGGAAGATGTTCAGTATGAGATGTACCGCAGTGTGCCTGGACTAGAGCATGCTAAAATTGTCAGAAATGCGTATGCAATTGAGTATGATTGTATTGATGCCAGACAGCTGAAGCCAACACTGGAATTTCGTAATATCAGCGGATTGTTCAGTGGAGGACAGTTTAATGGAAGTTCGGGATACGAAGAGGCTGCTGCACAGGGATTGATTGCAGGTATTAATACTGCGAGAAAACTGCAGAGAAAAGATGGGATTATTCTGGATCGTTCAGAAGCTTATATCGGTGTTTTGATTGATGATCTTGTTACTAAAGAAAGTCATGAACCTTATCGTATGATGACGTCCAGGGCAGAATATCGTCTTCTTCTTCGTCAGGACAATGCAGATCAGCGTTTAACGAAAATAGGTCATGAAATTGGTCTTATTTCTGATGAACGATATGATCGATTACTTATGAAAATAGAATGCATCAACGAAGAAATTGAACGTGTTTCACATGTACATGTGGGAACAAGTGATAATGTACAGGATTTACTGAAGAAGTATAAAAGTACACCGCTGAATTCAGGTATATCGTTAACAGAGCTGATTCGTCGTCCGGAATTATCATATCAGGCATTAGAATCTATAGATAAAGGTAGACCGGAATTTCCAGCAGATTTGAAAGAAGAGATTGAAAACCAGATAGATATCAACATTAAGTATGATGGTTATATCAAAAGACAGCTTAGACAGGTAGAACAGTTTAAGAAGATGGAAAAGAGGAAAATTCCAGAAGATATTGATTATGATGCAATTCAGAGTCTTCGTATAGAAGCAATTCAAAAGTTGAAGGAATACAGACCGGTATCAATTGGACAGGCTTCCAGAATATCAGGAGTATCTCCTGCTGATATATCTGTATTACTTATATATTTGGGAGGAAAATAGTACATGGTGATTAGTCCAAGATTTTTAAATATGATGACTCAGCTTAATATATCATTGAGTGAAAAACAATTAGAACAATTCGATAAGTATTATCAGCTTTTGGTTGAATGGAATAAGGTTATGAATCTTACAGGTATTACAGAGTATGATGAGGTGTTTTGTAAGCATTTTGCAGACAGTTTATCCATTACAAAAGCTAATGATATGAAAAGAATTGAATCGGTGATTGATATTGGTACAGGAGCTGGTTTTCCTGGATTACCACTTAAGATTGCTTTTCCTCATTTAAAAGTTACATTGTTAGATTCATTGAATAAGAGAATAAAATTTTTGAACACTGTTATTAATGAATTAGATCTGGAAGGTATTACAACGATCCATGGAAGAGCAGAAGATTTTGCCAGAAATGAGGAATATAGAGAACAGTATGATATGGTTGTATCGAGGGCAGTAGCTAATCTGGCCGTCTTATCTGAGTATTGTATTCCGTATGTAAAAATGGATGGATACTTTATACCATATAAATCAGGTGAGATTGAGGATGAACTCAATGAGAGCAAGAAGGCAATTAAAATTTTAGGTGGTAAGACACAAAAAGTAGTCCAGTTTGAACTTCCTGATACAGATATAGCAAGATCATTAGTTATAATAAAAAAAGAAAAAAATACAGGTATGAAATATCCCAGAAAATCTGGTATACCTTCAAGAAAGCCTTTGCATTAGTGCAAAGGCTTTTGCTTACTTATGGGTAAGTCCACATTTTGACCTTTTACATCATATAATATTTGTAAAAAAATTTTTAAA
>OLQK01002202.1_pt1 | contig 10783 bp, 3 predicted proteins | sample 1672501 | NCBI WGS metagenome assembly OLQK01 (sample SAMEA3136693, study PRJEB25190) | human gut metagenome | biome: human gut; feature: human-associated habitat; material: faeces | place: Austria | collected 2013 | reverse complement strand
CCCGAATCTTTTTCGAGTCGACCTCACCCTTGGAAAGCAAGACAACCGTCTCGACATGCCCTGTTCTTGGAAAGAGGTCCGCGGCCTCGGCCTGCTGCAAGTGATAGCCCTTCTCCCGCAGTCTCGCCACGTCCCGCGCCAGCGTGGCGGGGTCGCAGGAGACGTAGACCAGGCGGGTGGGGGACATTTGGGCGATGGCGTCGATGACCTCCGGGGAGATGCCCTTGCGGGGCGGGTCCACGCAGATGACGTCCGGCCGCAGGCCGCGGCGGGCCAGCTCTTGGGCGGCTTCCCCCGCGTCGGCGCAGAGAAACTCCGTGTTGGTCACGCCGTTGCGGGCGGCGTTGGCCTTGGCGTCCTCGATGGCGGCGGGGATGACCTCGGCACCGATGGCTTTCCCGGCACGGCGGGCCAGGACCAGGGTGATGGTCCCGATGCCGCAGTAGAGGTCCAGGACCGTCTCCGTCCCGGTGAGCTGGGCGAAGTCTAAAGCGCGGCCATAGAGGACCTCAGCCTGGTCCCGGTTGACCTGGTAGAAGGAGGGGACGGAGAGACGGAAGTTCAGGTCACAGAGGGTATCCTCCAGGAAATCCTGCCCCCAGAGGGTGTGGTACTCCTTGCCCAGAATGACGTTGGTCTTGGCCTGGTTCACGGACAGGACCACGCCCACCAGCCCCGGCTCCGCCGCCCGGAGCGCCTCGATGAGCTTGTCCTGCTGGGGGAGCCGCTTCCCGTTGGCGATGACGGCGCAGAGGGACTGGCCCTTCTGATTGACGCGCACATAGAAATGCCGGATGAGGCCCTCGTGGGCCTTTTCGTCATAAGCCGGGACATGACAGTCTGCCATCCAGGCCCGGAAGGCGCTGCGCAGATGGGTGGCGGGCAGGGGCTGGAGGAGGCAGTCCGGCAGTCGATCACATCATGGCTCCGGGCGCGGAAAAAGCCTACGCGGGGGCCGTCTGCCACGGGGAACTGGATCTTGTTCCGATACCGGTCCGGCTGGGCTGCGCCGTGGATCACGGAGACCGCGCCGTCCCAGCCACCGATGCGCTGGAGGGCGTCCTGGACTTTCTGGCGCTTGAAGTTCAGCTCCTCTGCATAGGTCATGTGCCGCAGCTGACAGCCGCCGCACTTGGGGTACTGGGGACAGTCCGGGACCTGGCGACCGGGGGATGGCTCCGTCACCTCCGCCACCCGCCCCCAGGCGGCGGATTTGCCGACCTTTAAGAGCTGCACCTGGCACAGCTCACCAGCCAAGGCACCCTTGACAAAAACGGCCTGCCCGTCCAACCGGGCCACGCCCTCCCCGGCGCTGCCGTAGCCCTCGATGCGGAGGGGATATACTTCGTTCTTTTTCGCTGCCATGGCTGCTGCTCCTTTTTGTGAGATCTTGAACATCTGTTGGTATCCCCTAGTATACCACAAGGGGCCTTGGAGGGACAAGCGGGAATCTCGAAACAGCTCGTTTGCAGGAAGCTTCACGCCATCTTGCATTTTGGAGGAAACAGGAGTAAGATAAAGCCAAAAAAACACCGGGCGGTGCCCGGAAGATCAGGGAGGTCTTTGCCCATGCAAGATGGTTTCATCAAAGTCGCCGCCGGAACCCCGGAGATCCGGGTGGCCGACTGCACCTACAACGCCCAGGCCTGCCTTTCCCTGCTGCATCAGGCGGCGGCGGAAGGGGTCAAGGTTTTGTGTCTGCCGGAGCTGTGCCTGACCGGCTATACCTGCGGGGATCTCTTTTTGCAGGATGCGCTGCTGCAAGGCGCGGAAGACGCCCTGCGATCCCTCCTGGAGGGCAGCAAGGACCTTGACCTGCTGGCGGTGGTGGGGGTGCCGGTGCGGTACAACCAAAAGCTCTTCAACTGCGCGGCGGTGTTCTGCCGGGGGGCGCTGCTGGGCCTGGTCCCGAAGATCCATTTACCCAATTACACGGAGTTTTACGAGGGGCGCTGGTTCACCTCCGGCCGGGAACTGCGGGGGACGGACTTCTGCATCCCCTTTGCGGGACAGGAGAGCGTGGAGTTTTCTGCGGGCCTGCTCTTTCGCTGCGTCAACGAGCCGTTGTTGACGATCGGGGTCGAGATTTGCGAGGACCTGTGGGTGGCAGATCCCCCCTCCACCCGCCTGGCCCAGGGGGGTGCGACGCTGCTCCTGAACCCCTCCGCCAGCGACGAGACGGTGTGCAAGGACGCCTACCGCCGGACGCTGCTGGAAGCCACCTCCGGGCGGCTGGTCTGCGGCTATGTCTACGCCGACGCGGGATGGGGGGAGTCCTCCACCGACCTCATCTACGCCGGGCACAGCCTCATTGCGGAAAACGGGACGATCCTAGCCGAGCGGCGCTTTGCAACCGGCCTGACCATCACCGAGATCGACCTGCAAAGGCTGGCCCACGAGCGGCAGCGCATGACGACCTACCCGGCGGACGCCCCCGACCTGTATCCAAATTACTTTGAATTGGAGCGCACGGAGACCCGGCTCACCCGCCCCATCGCCCCCAATCCCTTCGTCCCCGCCGACCACGGGGACCGGGCGGCCCGGTGCCGGGAGATCCTGACCCTGGCGGCGCTGGGTCTGAAAAAACGTCTGGCCCACACCAGGGCCAAAACCGCAGTGGTGGGTCTGTCCGGGGGCCTGGACTCGACCTTGGCGCTGCTCATCACGGCGCGGGCCATGGAGCTGCTGGGCCGTCCCCGGTCCGATATTTTAGCCGTCACCATGCCCTGCTTCGGCACCACCCAGCGGACGAAGTCCAATGCCCAGGTCCTGGCGGAGGAGATCGGGGCCAGCTTCCGGGAGATCGACATCGGCCCCGCTGTGAAGCTCCATTTTCAAGACATCGGTCAGGCCATGGAGGATCTCTCCGTTACCTTCGAGAACGGGCAGGCACGGGAGCGCACGCAGGTCCTGATGGATCTGGCCAACAAGACCGGCGGTCTGGTCATCGGCACCGGAGACCTGAGCGAGCTGGCCCTGGGCTGGGCGACGTATAACGGGGACCACATGTCCATGTACGCCGTGAACGCAGGCATCCCCAAGACGCTGGTGCGCCATCTGGTGGCTTATGTGGCCGACGAGCAGCGGGGGAGCGCCCCGCGCCTGTCCGCCGTGCTGGAGGATATTTTGGCGACCCCCGTCTCCCCGGAGCTGCTGCCGCCCAAGGAGGGAGAGATCGCCCAAAAAACAGAGGACTTAGTCGGGCCGTATGAGCTGCACGACTTTTTCCTCTACTACGCCGTCCGCTGGGGCTTCCGGCCCCGGAAGGTGTTCCGGCTGGCGGAGTATGCCCTGGGGGAGAAGTATGACCGGGCAGTCCTTTTGCGCTGGTTGCAGAATTTCTACCGCCGCTTCTTCGCCCAGCAGTTCAAGCGCTCCTGCCTGCCGGACGGACCGAAGGTCGGTTCCGTGACCCTCTCGCCCAGAGGGGACTGGCGGATGCCCTCGGACGCGGCCGCAACGCTGTGGCTGGAAGAGGTGGAGCGCTTGACCATTTGACAGAAAAAGGAGAGGGCCGCATGGCCCTCTCCCTCAGTTTGTAGGAGCTAGGTTTTGTGGTTGTCTTACTTCACCACGCCGTCACAGAAGCGGTGCAGGATCGCAGAGACCTGGGCGCGGGTGGCGTTGCCCTGGGGCGCCAGGGTGGTGTTGGTCACGCCGTTGATGAGCTTGGCGGCGTTGGCCCAAGCCAGGGCATCCTTGGCGTAGGCGCTGACCTGGCTGTTGTCAGAATATCCGGACAGGTCGGCTTTCTTCGTCACGTCATAGCCCTTGTACTGCGCGTAGCGATACAGGATCGCCGCCATCTGCTCGCGGGTGATGGAGTCGTTGGGCGCAAAGGTCGTGGCGGAGGTGCCCTTCACGATCTGGTTGGCCGCGGCCCAATTCACGGCGTCCGTGTACCACTGACCGGCGGGCACGTCCACAAAGGCGCTGGTGCCGGTGACGGCAGGGGAGCCTTCCAGGCGGTACAGGATGGTCACGATCATGGCGCGGGTGGTGGTGGCGTTGGGGGCGAACACATCCGCCGCCGTACCGGCCATCATGCCCTTTTCATACACGTATTTCACATCGTTGTAGAACCAGTCGGCGCTCTTGACGTCCCCGAAAGGCAGGCCGGAGACGGGAGCCTCAGTCCACTTGGCGTAAACCGTGGTGTTGGCGTCCAGCTTCACAGAGGTGATCTTTTGGGTCAGGCCCTTGTCTGCATACCAGCCCTCGAAGGTCGCACCGGACTTGGTGGGAGCGTACTGGGCCAGGTCGATGCTAGTGCCCTTGTTCTTCGTGACCTTGCTGATGGCGCTGCCGCCGTTGGTCTCAAAGGTCAGGGTGTAGGTGGCGGAGGCAGAGCCACCGCTGCCGGAACCGCCAGATGGTGTTGTTTCAGATGTAGACTTCATTATAGCAGAAATGGTGACATTCGATGCAGGCATACGCACTGTGGTATTAGGGGACTGTGCATCAGCAAATATATTATTGTCCGCATCGGATTGCCATTTTACAAACGTATAGCCGTCTGGGACATAAGCGAGAATTTCCAGCGCTTCCCCTGCAAACGTAGTTGCAGAGGTGCTAACTCCATTGTCCTGCATAATTGCGCCGGATTTGATCGTTGCTGTGTAGGAAGAAAGGCTATCCTCCGTCAGGCTATCGAAATCATGAGATATTGTCCCTTGTTTACCGTTCACGGTATATCCTGTTTTCTGGAGAACTCCAGCTTCGACATTCATTGAATACTGGGTACTTTTTTTCAATGGGACATCGAAGAAATTTACCGTTCTTGCCGTAGTTTCGGTTGCATCAAATTCAGAAACGGTAATATCCATATCTCCCGTTCCGGTTCCTGTGTATTGGATATTGTACTTTGCATCGTCATAGAAATAAATCGTCTTTACATCATCGTTCAGTGCAATGGTAACAGGTCCAGTAGAGGAGACGCGACCATTTTCTGCGTATGCAACTAATTTACCGTTGCTGTCGTATACATGGACATTCACTGGACAAGCAACTTTGATTTTCTTTCTCAGCGATTCATTGTGCTGATCGATGATCCATTGGTACTGATCGGAAAGCCCCGAATTTGGATAGTCCTTATCTAACAAGTAGATCCATGCAACCTCAGCCATCGACCGTTGGGTAGCATAGGTATTCTTTTTCATGTTAATGGCATCTTTTGTGTCATTATAGTAAGTGGAACCAAACAGCTTGGCAACGTTACTTATCATGGCACGATCCAATGTGTCAACAAAGTTATAGGCCTCGTCACAGTCTTGTGCCCAGAGCCGGAACAGGAAGTCAACGGAACTGAGATAAGTCTGCGCTGTATGAGAGGATTGCTGGTTAAGAAAATTGGCCTTAAGAGAGCTAGATGCCTTTTCAAACGCAGAGGTCACTGAATTTACAATTTTCATTTTCGCGTATTTTTCAGATATATTATCCGTGCTGAACAGAAAGTTGCTAACAAGCTGCCCACCTTTATAGCCACATTGAATGATTGCAACACCAGGAAGCGCTATATAGATAGAATTTTTGACATCCTCCCAGAAAATCTCTTTCACAAGGTAGTTCATAGATCGTTTGCCGGCAACCATACAAGTGTCAGACAGCGCACGGAGAGCAAATTCAGCGGCACTACTGTCGATAATTTCCACACAATCCGCCAAAGCGCTTTGCAAGTAGAAATTATTGGTTTTTAAACTCTCCTTATATGCCTGATGGACCACTTCTTTCACAGATTCGGAAGCGCGTCTAGCAAAAACGCAAGAGGAAAACCGATTCCAACAGTCCTCGATATTGTCGACACTATCTAAGACAATGCCTAATCCTGTTGAAAGATCCCCTGCTCCTGAGATCGGTGGATACTTCTTTGTAAATTCTTCTTCCATCTTTTCTATGATTTTTTGTTTTTCTTCCTTGGATAACGATGCAAGACTATCTCTTCCTGACATGTAATCGATTCCATAATCAGTTTTTAGTGTCGATTCTACTAGGGATACAACATCTTTCCCAAAACCCAATAGTGCCTCCAGTTGGTCATCAAGGACATCAATAGAAGCATCTAAGTCATCTTCAAGCGCGTTAAGAATAACAGCTTCATACAAATCTTTGGGCTCGATCGCAAAGTCAGACAGGGCTGTGACATCATCAATTGAGTCAGAATAGAGCTTGCATAGATCAGAAATGCCCATAGCAACTTCAAATCCACTGTCTTTTAGCCCTGAAATAAATAGATCCGTTGCTGTATCTTGATTCATTGTTGCCCGAATGTTCGCGATTGCTGGAAATTCCGTTCGATCTAAAGATTTTGCTTGATAGACATATCGATTAAAATCCTCTTGTACTTCTTTGATGATGTAAATAAATTGATTGCTATCGTATAAGAAGTATATCTTTTTTCCTACATTTTCTTTCAAGATTTCTGTTTCTTCTGAATTCGCCAATGGACTCAGTTTATAATCAACAGAACCAAGTTTTGCGGTATGATTCGTTGAATCCCAGTATTGCAAAAGTTCGGTAGACGATTTCAGTTCTTCTATACCAACAAGTTTATTTCCGGAGATATGATAAACTACCTTTTTGTTTTTATAACTATCTACAAACGACCAATTGTCCGGTATAGAGTACGTAGTATCTGCAATGGTCATAGTTGTATCATTCACAGCTGTGACTGTACCCATCTGTGTCTCTACGGAAGAAATGCTGATCAGTATTTCAGGACCAACTTTGCTATCTGTCCGAGGTTGTGTTTTGACAAGCACATATTCATGTAGTAAAGAATCAAGATTCTCAAGAAAAGATGTATCTGTTTTCTCTGTGACAGTTGCCCCTAAGTGCAATTTGTCATCCCCAAAGTAAGCAGTTTGTGACTCAGCGTTCCATTCCGAAAAATATCGGACTCTACTGATGGAAGTATCTCCATTATCATCCTGACCATTAGATTGATAGTGTGGAACAAAGCAGTTGTAATGTATAGTAGCTGTATCTAAACATGCATTGCTCCGTCCCGAGATCGAGATATCGTTCCAGCTAGCTTCATCCCCTTCATAGTAGATATCTTTTATACTATTCGGCAAGGCAAATTGTCCTATAGTTTTTATACTTTTGGGAATTGTTATGCTGGTTAGTTTGTTTTTCCGGAACGCATATTCACCTATTTTTTGAATTCCACCCATTATTAAAACATTATTATATTTCGTTAAATTACTCCACGGCAATCCAGCGTGTCCAAAATAAGAATCCCCCGGTATCGAATCCGTGCCAGAAAAAATCATTGTCCCATCTGAGGTAAGTGAAAGTGCCATGTCATTATAATCATAGAAACGCGAACTACTCGTTACTATGCCGTCGCTGCAGTGTACTTGTTGGTTACAATAGGCTCCAATTTCCCTATTAATCATACTTACCCATTGGGCTATAGTTCCGTCATAGAACAATTTCGTGAGATTAGGGCAATCTTTGAATGCGCCTACAGCTATACTTTTTACACTTTTGGGAATAGAAATACTCGTAAGTCCGTTGCAACCTGCGAACATATACTGCGTAATCGTAGAGAAACCGTTTGGAAGCGCAATAGATGTTAAATTTGCACAATCCTTAAATGCACTATCTCCAATCTTCTCTATGCTCTCTGGAAGTTTGATAGATGCTAAATTTTTACATCCACTAAATGCATAATTTCCGATATTTTTTATGTTATCCGGAAGTTTGATAGATGCTAAATTTTTACATCCACTAAATGTATAATTTCCGATATTTTTTATGTTATCCGGAAGTGCAATTGTTTCTAAACTGGTGCAACTAGAAAATGCGCTATCGCCAATGCTAATTATTCCATTCGGAATTACTACATTGTTCAGCTTATGCAGAGACTCAAAAGCCCGAGGAGGTATACTTGTTTTCCAACCAAATTCATAATCGCAACCGCTTCCCAAAGGGCCAGCAGACTCTAGATTTGAGTAAGATCCAAAAATTTCATAGCCAATATCTGTTACGCTTTCAGGAAGGATAACTTTACTAAACACTGTATCAGTTCCACTAGAAGTATAATGCTGACCAAATGCATAGGAACCTATTTTCTTAACATTCTTCCCAACTTTTAGTACACCAGTACCTACATATTGATAGTATTGAGGTATTTCTGTAATCCCATTTCCTATAATTAAATCTTGTTTATATCCTATTTTAGTTGGCATTTCTTTGAGACCATTTCCGATAATAAAGCTTCCGGAAAATTTAGTCCCTAAAAATGCATCCTTTCCTATATATGAGACACTGTCAGGAATAATGCAATCACCTTCTATATCTCCGCATCCTCGGAACGCATTTTCTCCAATATACGTAACATTTTTGGGAATGGATAACGAAGATAGTGATTTACAATCGATAAACGCATTCTTTTCAATTCTTGTAACACTATCGGGAATATATACACGGGACAATTTCCAACACGTATCAAATGCATTTTCACAAATTGAGGAGAGTCCAGAAGATAGCGTTACATCTTCTAAACTCAGACACTGAGTAAATGGTGTCTTGCCTATATAACGCAAACTATCTGGCATTATAATCGATGTAATAGCGCTACCTTGAAATACGCTATCAGCAATGCCCACGGTTTCTTCTTTGATTGTATGCTTTCCAGCAATATCATATTTAACGGCTAAAATCCAATTAGAAATGTACAGAATATCTTCGTTCCAGTTTTTTTCATTTTCATAAAGTGCAGTATCAGCAATCACCCCACCTGCAACGCTTGTTAAACTCATTGGAAGCGACAGAGTATTTAGTGATTTGCACCCAGCAAAGGCAGCATCTTCTATTCTCGATACTCCTTCTGGAATCGTGATACTTTCAAGTCCATCACAGCCGTGGAGGGCATCTTTCGGAATAGTCTTATCCCAACCAAATTCTATATTACATCCACTTCCAATTGGGCCTGCGGTTTTTAGCTGCGTACATCCTGTAAAAACTCCACAATTTCGATATCCCCATCCAGATTCTCCATTATATCCCATATCAGTAGTATTTCGAGAAATAATTACCTTCTTTAAACTTGTGCAGTAACGAAACGCTCCATAATCTATTTTAGTTGCTGTTTCTGGAATCTTGACCCACTCTAGACTCGTACAGTCAGAAAATGCACCGTAATCAATCGCTGTGACCGTCACCCCATTGATTTCCTGTGGAATATCCGCTTTTGTCACTGTTTGCTCACATTCTACAATCGTTCCTGTCGATTCATCAAAATCGATCTTTCCCCCTACAATTCCAGCCACCTCAATCCAATTTGAATCATCTGCCGCCAGCGCGGACATAGGGAGAAGCGAGAGTGCCATGGCAACGCACAGTAGCATAGATAGAACCCGTCTTTTCATATCATTTTCCTCCTAATTACTCCAACTGAAATCAGTTGTTGAACTTGCTCAAAACATAGCATAGTATCTTCCGGTTGCATAGTCTTTTTGTAAAATCAACTCGTTTTTGCGCAAAATCAACTGATTCCTGACATCGTGTTTCCCAACGGTTCGTCCGGGGAAAGGTTGTCTCTCCCCGAACGAGGTCGGGGAAAAACAAATATGCCGTGCAGGTTCCAATGACCCTACACGACAAGCTAGGAGGCAAATGCCCATGCGTACAAACGTCTGGGGTGCGCCTCAGGGTATAGCAAAACACAGGTTTCCCAGAGATAGCCAACTGCAAATTGCTTGCAATGGCCCTGAAAAAACTGTATAATGGTACCCATGCGGTGCGGCCTCAGGCCGTTGTGTAGGTGCTCTCTCACCTGTGCAGGCTGGCGGAGCTCCTACCTTCCGTCAGCTGCCGCATATTTTGTTTTCCGAGTCTATTATACCAAATGGTCAGAAAATAGCAAGGGGAATTTCTTCGGTTGGAAGATTTCAGGATAGAAAGCGGATTGACAAGGCCGACAGCATGCCGTACAATAGGGGTGGACGAAATGATGTGAGGTTCATCCACAACAAGTCACCTCTTTTCTCGCTGCGAAGGAGTTGTAAAAAAAGAGAGCATCCGGACAACGGATGCTCTCTTTTTTGCACGTTACATCAAAATTAGCCGCATGGGTTTCCGTCACTCGTCCAGCTTGAGGACGGCCATAAAGGCCTCGGTGGGGAGCTGGACGGTGCCCAGGGTGCGCATCTTCTTCTTGCCTTCCTTCTGCTTTTCCAGCAGCTTCTTCTTCCGGCTGATGTCACCGCCGTAGCACTTGGCCAGCACGTCCTTCCGCATGGCCTTGACGGTCTCGCGGGCGATGATCTTGCCGCCGATGGCCGCCTGGACGGGGACCTCGAAGAGCTGGCGGGGGATGTTCTCCTTCAGCTTTTCGCAGATCTTCCGGGCGCGGCCGTAGGCCTTGTCCCGGTGGACGATGAAGGACAGGGCGTCCACCTGCTCGCTGTTGAGCAGCAAATCGACCTTGACCAGGTCGGAAGCGCGGTAGTCCAGGAACTCGTAGTCCAGGGAGGCATAGCCTTTGGTCCGGGCCTTCAGGGCGTCAAAGAAGTCATAGATAATTTCGTTCAGGGGCATGTGATAATGGATCTCGACCAGGTTGGTGTCGAGATACTGCATGTCTTTGAACTCGCCCCGGCGTTCCTGACACATGGGCATGATGTTGCCCACGAACTCGTTGGGGGCGATGATGGAGACCCTCACATAGGGCTCCTCGGTGTGCTCAATGGTGCCGGGGTCCGGGTAGTTGTGGGGGTTATCCACCTTCACCATGGTGCCGTCGGACTTATAGACGTGATAGATGACGCTGGGGAGG
>OLQK01002199.1_pt1 | contig 10795 bp, 10 predicted proteins | sample 1672501 | NCBI WGS metagenome assembly OLQK01 (sample SAMEA3136693, study PRJEB25190) | human gut metagenome | biome: human gut; feature: human-associated habitat; material: faeces | place: Austria | collected 2013 | reverse complement strand
AAATTCTGTTCTGGACAGGAATCAGGGAAGGAGAACTTCTGGCATTGAGTCTTTCGGATTTTGATATGAGTGGAAATCTCCTGCATATCAATAAGACCTATAACCGGATCAGGAAAAGAGATGTGATTGATACTCCAAAAACAGAAAATTCGGTCCGTACTATTGATATTCCCAATTTTCTTAAGGAAGAGGTACAGGAGTATGCAAAGAAGCATTATGGATTTCTGGAAGATCAGCGGTTGTTCCCGATTGTGGCGAGAACGCTGCAGAAACGTCTCAAGAAATATGAAGCATTGACTGGTGTAAAACCAATCAGAGTGCATGATATCCGGCATAGCCATGTAGCATATTTAATCTATCAGGGCGTAGAACCATTGATTATCAAGGAAAGGTTGGGGCACAAAGATATTCAGATGACACTGAACACTTATGGGCATCTGTACCCGTCACAGCAGAAAAAAGTAGCTGAGATGCTGGACAACAAACGTTAATACGGAGGAAGAAGCAAATGAAAACAAAGAAAGTAGTCGGAAAAATATTTGATGCAATTAACTATAGTAAGAAGTTGAAGATAAGTTCCATCTTACCAGATCGGGATTCAGATTATGTGATTCTTCTTGAATCAGAGGACGGAAGCAAATTTGAAATTATCATTATTCCTACAAGGAGATTTGTGTAAGGAGCAGAAGCTATGAATACTGACAGACAAAAAGAAAAAGCCCAGATAAAATATCTGAGCAAGTTCTCTGATAATCAGATTCACTGATATACCATCTTGGCAGATTCAGTATATCACGAATTGAAAGATACAACAATTCCCGAATATCTGTTCATCAGAGACTTGCCCGGAGGGGCAGGAGGTAGATGATGAAATGAATATGAATGAAAAAAATAAAGTTGAAAATTGCAGAATAGAACCAAAACTGAAACTGATCAACATGGATTCAGTAGAGGTAGAGCAGATAGAATGGCTGCTTTATCCGTTTATTCCTTATGGGAAAGTGACTATTATACAGGGAGATCCAGGGGAAGGCAAGACAACGATGGTACTTCAGATTATTGCAAAACTGACCAGAGGAGAGCCGATTTTTCCTGTTACGGATACAACGATGAAAATAAAAGAAAAACGAAGTGATGAAGTCAATAGTGGGAACGATGGTTTAGATGGCGAAGACAATATGCAGGAACAGTCTTCTATGTCACCTGTAAATGTGATTTATCAGACAGCGGAAGATGGTCTTGGAGATACTATCAAACCCAGATTACTTGCTGCGGGTGCGGATTGTTCAAAGGTGATGGTGATTGATGACAGTGACCAGCCACTGACAATGGCAGATGTTCGATTGGAAGAAGCAATCGTGCAGACAAAAGCCAAAATGGTTGTTCTTGATCCGATTCAGGGGTTCCTGGGAGCAAACGTAGATATGCACAGGGCAAATGAGATTAGACCATTGATGAAGCGTATAGTAGTGCTGGCAGAAAAATATCACTGTGCAGTCATTTTGATTGGTCATATGAATAAAAACAGCAACGGCAAATCTTCTTATCGTGGACTTGGCTCCATTGATTTTCAGGCTGCTGCAAGAAGTGTTCTGATTGTCGGGCGAGTTAAGGAAGAACCGGAAGTAAGAGTAGTATGTCATACGAAGAGTTCTCTTGCACCAGAAGGAATGTCCATTGCATTCAGGTTGGATAAGAATAATGGATTTGAATGGATTGGAGAATATGATATCAGTGCCGATGAACTTCTTAATGGAGATGGAAGAGGACAGAAAAGCCAGAAGGCAAAAGAATTTCTTCTTGAAATTTTGGCAAATGGAGGAATGGCTCAGAAGAAAATTGCAGAAGAAGCAGAAGGCAGAGGAATAAAAGGAAAAACTTTGTGGAATGCCAAACGGGAACTTGAGATTGATTCTGTAAAATGTGGAAAGCAATGGTATTGGATGTTACCAGAATAAAAATGGAAGATGGCAAGATTACCATTTTTTAAGAAGAGGGAATCTTGCTACCTTGAAAGGAGAACAGATGCAAAATAGAAATGTACAGATTCCATACGAGTTATTTCTTCAACTCCTGCAATATTTTTTGATGGACAACTACGATGGTGAAGAAAAAATCCGGTTGGGCTTAGAGAGGAAACTGGATGCAATGGTGAATCGTGAAATGTATAGCAAATCCAAAACTGCACCAACGGAAGAAGAAAGAGAAAAGTTCCGGCAGGAATACCTTGACAGAAAAGGAGTTCAAGAGAGCTTTCGATGGTAAAGGTTCTTTCTGACTACTCTATTACAGGAGCGTGTCACGCACCTGTAGATAGCAGACAAGGAGAATGTCGGTAAAGTGTAGCCGGGAGCTAGTTGATGGTTTGTGAGTTTATAGCAAATTAGATAATCGTGAAGGGAGAAAGATACAATGAAACAGGGAAGATTAGGATATAACAGCAGCAATGACAGATATGGCTTATTATCATCAGATTTATGGATTGATACAGGATTTCATTGTGGAGAAGGTCTGGAAGTTCTGGTTGATGATAAGTGGATATGGACAAGAATGGAGATGAATCCGGCAAGAGAATGGTATCTGGTTGGAACACCGTACTGTGGAGATCTGGAATATGTGCAGGCAAGAATACCGGAATAAGTCAGTAAGAATAGTGATGTAGAAGAAAGCCGAACAACGGGAGGAATAGCCCCCGGCAGGGCGCAAGGGGACTTTTGATGGACGGTACGGCTGTCGAAAGTGCTTTTGCGTTACTTTTGACAAAAGTAACAAAACCGCCGTATCCGGCGAAAGTTTCTTAATTATCGCCATGTCTGGCGTAAATAAAAATTATGTGCCATATCTGGCACTCAAACAGAGAAGAGGTGAGAAAACATATGATAAAACGAACAATCAGCGGCATGATCGGAGCTGGTTCACTGGCTCATAACAGGCGGGATTTTGTAGCAGAAAATGTAGATCCGGACAGAGTACAATTGAACATTTGCTATAAGAATGAGAATCTGAAAGGAGTTTATAAGGAACTGTTTGACGATGCTGTGGAGAGATACAATGTCGGGAAAAGAAGGGACCGGCAGATTGCAAATTATTATGAAAAAATCCGACAGAGCAAACAGGAAAAGTTGTTCCATGAAGTGATATTCCAGATTGGAAATCGAGAGGATATGGCAGTGGGAACGACAGAAGGTGATCTGGCGGTAAGGGTACTAGATGAATATGTGAAAGACTTCCAGAAACGGAATCCCACACTTCGGGTATTTTGCTGCTATCTGCATCAGGATGAAGCTACTCCACATCTGCATATTGACTTTGTACCTTATGTGACCAACTGGAAGGGAAAAGGAATGGATACCAGAGTTTCATTGAAACAGGCATTGAAAAGTCTTGGATTTCAAGGTGGAAATAAGCATGATACAGAACTGAATCAGTGGATAAATCATGAAAAAGAAGTGGTGGCAGAAATTGCAACGCAACATGGAATTGAATGGGAACAGAAAGGGACACATGAAGAGCATCTGGATGTTTACAATTTCAAGAAAAAAGAACGTAAAAAGGAAGTGCAGGAACTGGAACAGGAAAAAGAAAATCTGACAGCGGAGAATGAAGGACTGACTTCTCAGATTGCAGATGCAAGGGCGGACATTAAGCTGCTTGAAGAAGAAAAAATTCAGTTTCAGAAAGATAAAGAAACAGCGGAAAAACGTGCGGAGAAAGCAGAAGCGGAATTGAAAAAACTGGAGGACAGAAGAGAATTCCTGCAACCGGTAATGGATAATGTCAGTAAGGAAATAAAAGAATATGGAATGATCAAAACATTTCTACCGGAAGCTACAGCGTTGGAACGTGCGGTAACTTATCGGGATAAGAAAATCAAACCATTGTTCATTGAAATGAAAAATAAAATTGGTGCGATGGCTGTACAGGTGAAAGAACTCACCAGAGAAAGAGATAACTGGAAAAGTAGATTCCAGAAGAAAAAGAAGGAGTACGAAGACACAAAAAGTGAACTGGCGGAAGTTTAAAAGGATTATCAGAAATTATCCGGTGAGAAAGAAATATTGCAGGGATCTGCGGACAGATATAACCGTCTTTTACGTATGTTAGGGAAAGATATGGTAGAAAGACTGGTACAGGACGATATCCAAATGAAGGCGGAACTTGAAGCAAAAAAACAGAAAGAGCAAATACCGAAAAAATAGGTGACCGTATACAATGGGCAAAAGAACGAAGTGAAGAACACAATGCACAGATAAAGAAGAACAAAACGAAATACAGAGGAATGGAGTTGTAAGAATATGAAAAAACAGATTTATGATGAAAAGAACGGACTGAGCTACACATTGCATGGAGATTATTATCTGCCAGATCTGGAAATCAATGAGGAAGAACCTACATATGGGAAATATGGAATAATGCGAAAACAGTTTCTGAAGGAACACAGGAGTGCCAGGTATCAGTATCTGGTACTGACCGGGAAACTGACGGAGCAGCTGAATCAGGTCGATAAAGAAGCAAGAGAAAAAGTTGAGATGCTGATGGAACAGATGGTTGAACAATGGGGCGTGACGGAAGAATTGAAGATGCATGAACAGATGGAATGGGTTAGGAGGAAGGATAATATTCAAGCAATTGCTGAAGAAATAGCATTGAAAGAAATAATATATTTATAATGCAAAAGGAATCTCTGTTCAAATATTTATTGATAATTAATATTTGAATGGGGATTTTTCATGGACAAATAAACAATGTGGAAGTATAATGAGCAAAAAAGAAGGGAGCGATTGTTATAAGAGAAGCACCAGAAAGATTTAAATTAGAAGATACAACAATATGGTCTTTTCCTGAAAGGGGAAATTGGGCTACACATTCAGGAAAATACAGAGGGAACTGGTCTCCGTATATTCCTAGAAATATCATTTTACGATACTCAAAGAAAAAAGATTGGATACTAGATCAATTCTTAGGCAGTGGTACAACATTGATTGAAGCAAAATTATTGGGAAGAAATGCAATCGGCGTTGATATAAATTCTGAGGCTGTCAAATTATCTAACACAAATCTAAATTTTACTTGTCAAGAAAAATCAAAAATATTCACCAAACAAGGAAATGCAAACAATTTATCATTTATAAAAGACGAAAGTATAGATCTTATCTGTACACATCCACCATATGCAGACATTATACGGTATAGTAAAGAAATCCAAGGAGATATTTCCCATCTAAAATACGAGGATTTTTTGAAGGAACTGGAACAGGTTGCAAAAGAATCATATAGAGTATTAAAAAAGCAAGGAATATGTACATTTATGATCGGAGATATACGGAAGAAAGGCTATGTGTTGCCATTGGGAATGAATTCTATGCAAAAATTTGTTGATGCAGGATTTAAACTTAAAGAAATTATTATAAAAGAGCAACATAGCTGTCGTTCTACTGATTATTGGGAGGGAAGAGAAAGAAAATTTTTAATGCTGGCACATGAATATATTTTTATATTGGAGAAAGCAGACGATCATAGTTCCATTTGAAATGAAAGAAATAGTCTTTATCGAATAAAAACATATGTTTGCATAAAAGTATGCGATCACTGAAATAAATGTTGATATGACTGAAATCACATGGTAGAATAACGGCATAGCAATATTTTAGAAAAAATGGTTTAGAGGTTAAAAGATGGCGGTCAGTTATAAAAAATTATGGAAATTACTTATCGATAGAGATATGAAAAAGAAAGATTTATGTGAGGCTGCAGGTATCAGTCATGCTTCGGTGGCGAAACTTGGAAAAAATGAAAATGTTACAACGGATGTGCTGGTGAAAATTTGCACTGCTTTAAAATGTGATATCAGTGATATCATGGAAATAATAGAGATTGAAAGGGAAAAGGCGTGATGGAACAAGTTTTAAAGAAAGAAAAACAGATACAGACAAAGCCTATTATGAAATGGGCCGGTGGGAAGACCCAGATGTTAGGGAATATCATGCCTAAAATTCCTAAGAAATATGGGAAATATATAGAGCCATTTATTGGCGGTGGTGCATTGTTTTTTGCATTAAGTCCGGATAAAGCAATAATTGCGGATAGCAATCCAGAACTGATTAACATGTATCGGCAAGTCGCTGATAACGTAGAGGCTGTCATTTCATATCTAAAAAAATATAAAAATACTAAAGAAGATTTTTATGAAGTACGCTCGTTAGATTGGCTTAAATTAGAAAAAGAAGAAGCGGCAGCGAGAACGATTTATTTGAATAAAACATGTTTTAATGGTTTATATCGTGTCAATAAGAAGGGACAGTTTAACGTTCCGTTTGGTAAATATAAAGCTCCAAACTTTTGCGATGAAGAAGCTTTATTCGCTGCATCAGATGTGCTGAAAAAAGCAACTATAACATGTGGAGATTATTTGTCAGTATTGAAAGAATATGCAGAACCGGGGGATTTTATCTTTTTAGATCCACCGTACTTGCCGATTTCAGAATATTCGGATTTTAAGAGATATACAAAAGAGCAATTTTATGAAGAAGATCATGTAGAATTAGCAAAAGAGGTTAAAAGATTACAGGAATTAGGTTGCCATGTAATATTGACCAATTCTAATCATCCATTGGTTCATGAGCTATACGCAGATTATAAGATTGAGGTTATCCAAACCAAAAGGTATATTTCTTGCAATGGAAGTAAAAGAAAAGGCGAGGATATTATAGTAGATATTTTGCCAAAACAAAGAACTATGTTAAAAATAGTTCCGAAACCTTTGCCTGAACAGGTAATGAAATATCCAGCCACTAGATATATGGGATCTAAAAGTAAATTACTACCTCAAATTTGGGCTGTTGCTTCACAATTCAAATTTGACTCGGTAGTGGATCTGTTTTCTGGATCTGGCATTGTAGGTTATATGTTTAAAGCTCAGGGAAAGACTGTAATTAGCAATGACTATATGGCAATGTCAGCAACCTTTACCAAGGCAATGGTAGAAAATAATAATGTTGTATTGCCATTGGACGAGGCAAAAAAATTATTAATTGAAAAAAGAGAGTCTGATCACTTTGTAGAAGAGACATTTCGAGGCTTATATTATAAAGATGAGGAAAATAGGCTAATAGATGTTTTGCGGACTAATATTGCTGCTATTAGAGATCAATATAAGAAAGCAATTGCAATGACAGCATTGATTAGAGCTTGTACAAAGAAAAGACCAAGAGGAATTTTTACGTATACTGGAGATCGGTATAATGACGGAAGAAAAGATTTACAGAAATCTTTAGAACAGCAATTTTTGGAAGCGGTGGAAAGTATCAATAATGCAATTTTTGATAATGGTTGTGAAAATAAATCTAAACAAGGCGATGCAATGGAAGTAAAAATTAAGCATCCTGATTTAGTATATATTGATCCACCGTATTATTCTCCATTGTCAGATAATGAATATGTACGTAGATATCATTTTGTCGAAGGTTTGGCACGAGATTGGAAAGGTGTCGAAATACAGGAAAATACAGTAACAAAGAAATTTAAGTCATATCCGACACCGTTTTCAACTAGAAAAGGTGCTGCAGATGCATTCGATAAGTTGTTTAAAAAGTTTTCCGACAGTATTTTGATTGTATCTTATTCTTCTAATAGTCAACCAACACAAGATGAAATGGTTGCGCTTATGTCTAAATACAAAGAACATGTAGAGGTAGTTCCAATAGATTATACATATTCTTTTGGAAATCAGAAACATGCTAAGACAAATCGAAATAAGGTACAGGAATATTTATTTGTTGGATTTAACGGAGAAGATGTATGGAAGAAAAAATAGAAATTTGGCAAGTAGGGAACACTGGATTAAGAAATCCTAATAGAATACAAGAAGGATTTAAAGCATTTGCTAATTCGCCATATGTGGGGAATCTTCGAAAAGAAAATGAAATTGATTTTATGAATTTTTTAAATACTCAGGGAATTATTCACAACGAAGATGGAAACGATACATCCGGTAGTCATGCTCGAAAATGGCGATTAATGTTTTCAAAGAATGGATTTATTTATCCGCAAGTGAAAAAGAAAGATGGTAGTCAAGAAGAACTAGGTAAAGTGGACGATATAACACCATTTGGACGAAATTTTTTAAAGGCGGATACATATCCAGCAGTGCAGGAGTGTTATTTGAGAGCACAAAGTGTTGAACAATTTGCTATGCCAGACGGAAAGTCTTATTTTTCGCCATTGCGATGGATATTAGCAATCATGCTGGAGCTAGAGAGGAGAACAGGAAGTTCAGAGATTACTAGAATAGAGTTTGCATTATGGGGACATACAACAAATCCGAGTTATTCGGTTGAAGAGGTTGTGAATAATATTTTAGATTTGCGTGCACGTAGGAAACAAGCACCATCCAAACGTAAATTTGATAAAAAAGAAATTGAAGAACGTGGAAAGCACTATAATAAAAAAGCTAACAATTTTAAAGAATATAGTGACATGAACATGCGATATTTACGCATTTCAGGAATTTTACAACGAAAAGGAAGAGGAATGATTATTGTCCCGGCTAAACATATTTTGGCTGAAAAATTGGCAAAGTCGACATCAAATGAAGAACCAATAATGGTTCAGTACAAGAGATTATGCGAAGGTGCAGAATTACCAACGGATAATATGGATACCGCCAAGGCTTTATTAAATGATTTAATAAAGCAGATGAAGGGTAGACAAATTCTGTTTGACATTAATGATCTACCATTGAATACTGCAGCAGAAATCAATATTGCAAGAAGACGTTTAGAAAATATCTTATCTCAAACAGATGAAATCCAGTATGCGAAAGAACAATGTAATCAATGGCAGGAAATAGCAGATTATATGGAGTTATTGATTAAAGGTGGAGGAAAGCGTACATACGATGATGATAATGTTATTGAAGTACCAAAAGATGAGACTCCGGCATATTTGGAGTGGATTTTATGGAGAGCTTCTTTAGCTATTGATCACATGGTCAATAAACCTTATGAGGTAAGAGGATTTAAATTAGATTCTGATTTTCTTCCAGTATCTGCCGCAGGTGGAGGAAAAGGCGATCTATATTGTGAATTTAATGACTTTACAATCTTAACGGAAGTCACGATGTCTACGTCATCACGCCAAGAAGCAATGGAGGGCGAACCTGTAAGAAGGCATGTGTCGGATGCTGTCTTAAAATATGATAAGCCAGTATATGGAATGTTTATTGCTGTGAAAATAGATACCAATACGGCGGAAACATTTAGACATGGAATTTGGTACGCACGAGGAGATTTAAAGCAGAGATTGGACATTGTTCCACTAACATTAGCCCAGTACCGGGAATATTTTATGGCGATGTTTAGAACAGGTCACTCTAATCCAGAAAAACTACGAGAATTGATTTTGCTATGTGAAACCAGAAGAGATATTTTGAATGCACCGGGATGGAAGGCATATATAGGGAATGCAGTTGATGAAAAAATAAAAAGAATGGAAAAAGGACCATTAGTAAGTAAAAGTAAAGAATTACCGATAGTGCCACCAGGAGCAAACATATGTCATCTGATATATGGCGAAGGACGAGTGGTTGCAATGGATGTGTATTTTCCCGAAGCAAAGGTGAAAGATAAAAAAATTCCATATTTAGTGGGGATTCCAGATGAAATTAGTTTGTATGCAGATGGAAAAACTATATTGCATGAAAGATATGGCGAAGGTATAATACGTGCATATGTGGTTGCTTTTCAAAATGAAATAATACCATTATGTTTTCCCAAAGTGTTTAGTGAGGGATGTGTAAAGATATTGTAAATGAAGGATAAAAAGTATAATTTTGCATAAGATAAGGAGTAGATAATGTATAATTATATAAGTAATTATAAAGGACGAACTGATTTGGTCGATTTATATGGAGATAATTCATTGCTATTGTATGCGTTACAATTGAGATATGACATTGAAGATATAATATCAGTTGCTTCGGAAGCGTTGACAGATGGAAGTGATGATAAAAAGTGTGATTTGATTTATATAGATAGAGATTCGGGATTTGCAGTTGTGGCGCAAGCTTATATGAAGAAAAATCCGACGGAAACAGACTTGGCGAAGGTAAATAAAGCAAGTGATTTAAATACGGCAGCATCATGGATTTTTACGAGAGATATAAATGATATACCAGATAGAATAAAAGATTCAGTTAGTGAGTTACAAGAAGCTATTAAAGATGGCGATATTAACACAGTTTATTTTTGGTATGTTCATAATATGAATGAAAAAAATAATCCAGAAGTTCAGGAGGAATTGAATACTGTTCAGATTGCAGCACAAAAATTGGTAAACAATTTGGCTGGAGATAATTCTGTTAAAATAGTTTCATTAGAAGTTGGAAATAATACGATTGAACGTTGGTATAATAGCTCTAGTAAACGAATTACAATTGAAGAAGAGATTGATGTAGAAGGAAATGGAAAAGCCTTTGAAATCAAGGGAGGAAAGTGGAAATCTTGTGTAACAGCTGTAAAAGGTAGCTGGATACGAAAACTTTACTTAATGTATAAAGATGATCTTTTTTCTGGAAATCCAAGAAACTATTTAGGGGCGGGAAAAAGAAAAAATAAAATTAATTTAGGCATTATGGACACAGTGCAAGAGCAACCAGAAAATTTTTGGGCATATAACAATGGATTAACAGCATTAGTGAATGATTATGAAATAGATGATGACAATATAACAAAGGTACATGGAATAACTATTATTAATGGAGCACAATCAACGGGAGCTATTGGAGCTGTTGAAAGTT
>OLQK01002195.1_pt1 | contig 10831 bp, 15 predicted proteins | sample 1672501 | NCBI WGS metagenome assembly OLQK01 (sample SAMEA3136693, study PRJEB25190) | human gut metagenome | biome: human gut; feature: human-associated habitat; material: faeces | place: Austria | collected 2013 | reverse complement strand
AGTACGCCATCCGAGTGTATGGCAAAGGTGGCCGATTACGAGAATCTGTGATATACGGCACACAGGAACAAGTCAGGCAGGTCATAGACCGCATGAGGACCGCTGGAGAAGAGCTTGTCTGGCCCCACGTACATTCTGCGGCAGATATACACTCTTACCGCGCAGAGTACGCTTGTAGGCTCTATGAGGCCCATGCCAGGGACCCAAAGGACCTCCCTCCTTCTGAGCGCTATTGTTGCCGGGGAGATCTCAAAGGCCAATGGTTTGACCGGAAAGCCATGCTGCTGGCCTCGCGGGAGCTTGGGCACTCTCGAATTAACGTGATCGCCGAACACTATCTGTGGCGGATAACAAAATAAAACAACTTGAGGCAAGTATCAGGGCCAGCTATGCTGGATCTGATACTTGCCTCAAGTTTCTTCGGTCAGTTGTCTTGCAGCATCATATCATCCGGGATCTCGCCCAGAGGTTTGGTGTGCATAACCCAAACTTTCCAGTATTTCCCTTGAAAATCCCTTTCCAATCTACATGTAAATGCGACATTTAGCTCGTCTACTTTCTTTCCTTTTCTCCTCATCTCTGTCTTCATGGATTCGTATGGCCCTTCATACCGATCCGTAATTCCAAGGTTGTAGATTAACCCTTTTTCCGTAAACAGATCCCGCTGAATTTCTTCGTCTGCGGCTTCTGCGACCAAACTAAAGTGGTAGTGTGTTTGTATCAACGTCTCCCAGACTATCTCGTTTTTGATCTTCTTTTGTGTTGATCGGATGACTGGATAACCAGTGTGCCACTTCTTCGGCCGCAGATTTCGATCTGCATTAGCCCGCTCTTTTGACATCCTCAACATGTTCCCATGCCGGGCTTCTAAGGACGCTATGGCTTCATCCTTGCTATCCAGGATGCCCCTTACCCGTTTAAGCTCCTCTACAAGCCCATGCGCGGCTTCTGCGGCGTTCTCTGCACCCAGAATGGTCTTTACCCGCTCAAGTTCATCTGCGGCTCCCTGAGCGGACTTAGCAGCCTCCTCAGCTACTTTACGCAGCTGCTCCTCTTCTTCAAGATAACCTCGCAAGGCAGTCGCAGTTTTATCATTATGCCACGCTCTATCTTCGGCATCTTCCAACTTTTCTTCTAGTTCAGCAATCTCTTGTTGCGCATTTTCTAACTTGTGAAGTACCTCGCTATATTGCTTTTCGGTGTATCTACAAAGTTCAAGGTCAGGAATGTCGAGACTAAACTCGTCATCTTCTGTATTTTCTTCTTCCTTCAGTTCTTCCTGCTCCTCCCGCACTTTTTGTTCTTTTTGCTCCGCTACTTCTTTCGTTTTGTCCTGCTTCTGATCTCCACCAAAAAGTTGGCGTAATTTCTCTTTCATCTGTTTTCTCCCTCCCGATTCCACCATTTCCGAATGGTCGGATAACTTAACCCAGTAGCATCCTTACACTCCTTCTTGCGCCCATCTGGGTGCTGTCGGCGCCACTCTAGAACAGTCTGCTCTGCTGTGCCGCTGTCTTTCGGTCTGCCATTTCCTTCCCGCCAATCTTTCTTTCCCCGTTGCCGCATTTTGATGTCTCGAATTGCCCTAGCAATCTCAAGATGGTCACTCTGCTTCAACCCATTGCGCTTATTAGCTGGGATAAACAATCCAGAAAGTTTTTCAATATCGTGTCGTGGAAAAGTAACGTAGCTTTCATTGTACATTTCCAATGCACAAACAACATCATCCATCGTAAACCGGTTCGTATCGTCTATACTCATGGCATCATAGGAATCCAAAAAACTAAACGCATCCCGGCGTAACTCATCCTCGTCAATTCCGCATTTTTTCGCATATATGGCCAGAGTCATTATGCCGTAATACCGGTGCCCGACCTTGATCTCGTCCCCTATGCGGTGCAGCCACCAGTCATAAAGATCTCGCTTGATCGTCCAGCGCCCACGGCTTTCTCCACGCTCGATTCTGCGCTCATACCAATCTGGATACTTAGCCTTGGCTTCGGCCAAAGACAAGCTGCTTTTTTGCATCAGCCCTTTCAACCGCTGCTGCTCCCCGTTACTGTCCGGGACAAACTCAAGCAACGTCTCTAAATCCGTGGAATCGCCTAGGCGATATGCAGAAACTGGATAGTCTGGCCCCAACTTGGAGCAGGAGCCAACTACTCGGAATCCTTGCAAAACGCCCTGCATCTGCGGTTTTTCAATCGTCGAAGTAAAACGATTCCAAATCTGACGGGTCAAAGAATACTTCATTTCCTTCAGCAGGTTTTGATTCTTCGGGTACATCGGAATCGGATTCTCCAGGACATAATACAGGTGAAGCCCAGTGCCGCTATTCACCACAAACGTGGCTTTTGGCAAAATCCCTATGCTCATCTGATGGATCGTGTCCCGCAGCTGCGGCATCCCAACGCCATCCAAATCAAACGCCATTGCATACAAATACCGAGCATTTTTTCCTGTCCGCGCCCGGCCAAAATAAGAAACTGGCGAAAGGATCGTGAACTCAGACCCAAGCAAAGACTCTAGCTGCTCAAATCCATCCGTAAGGACTACCCGCTGGGTCTTTACTCGCCCATTTTCATATCGTTCACTCAGGATCTTCAACGCGATTCCGTTCCCCTTCACGTCCTCATAGCACCCTTTTCGCTCGAACGATCCCTCTGGGAAAATCTCTCGGTAAAACTCAAACGGTTCTACTGGTTCCAAAAACTCCTGAAGATGCGCCTGCTTCTCCCGGTATAACTTCCTCATCTCGTTCAATAAATTCTGATCCATAAGCGTACCTCCAAAAGAAAAAGAAGCAAAAAGAAAATCCGCTGCGGCGGGACAGGGAGGGGGAGGGGAGCAAAAGAACTGCTAGAAGAAAGGCACCTCCCCTCCCCCTCCCTCGCTGAGGCATGGAAATGATGGAAAACCCTTCGGGTTTACCACATTACCACACCCCAGCTCACCCTCCTCCTCCTCTCCGCCTTTCTTGGCTGTGAGATGGAGAGAAAAAGAATGGAATTTCCCTCTAAAACGGACCTGGTCAAAACCCCTCAAAAGCCCTCTAGGGGGGCGTATATTATCAATATATTTTTTTTTCACTTTTTCGACCTTAAAAATCGCCCCTTCCCTAAGCCCCAAAAAGCCCTCTAGGGGGGCGTATATTATCAATATATTTTTTTTTCACTTTTTCGGCCTTAAAAATCGCCTTTATTCAAGGCGCAAAAAACTTCTGCATTTATGTTACCACAGATTCGCTCGTTGGTCAAATTATAGGCTATATCACAGCTCCCCAGAAATTTGCCTAGACAGCGAAACGATGATACAATTCTTGATACAGAACACAAGCCAGAGGAGATACAATGGACAAGTATCAATTTTCCCTCCGACAAGAAATCCTGCTCGACAAAGGTGCAGCTATTTTGGCCGGATTTTTTCACTACGCAAGGGACTACAACATCCCACTTGAAGATAGGCGAAACCCACTCAATGTCATATCTGACTTAGTATGGGATGCCAAAAGCAATATTTTAGGATCTAATACAAACGCAGAGCTGGACAAAATCGAAGCTCAATTTGATTTTGCCCACCGCTTTTACCAAAAAATTTCAGGCTGTTGAAAGAAGGTCGTTTCTATGCCAACTATCATGGAGCAGCTAATCCAGGACGCTGAAGCACAAGGTAGGGACGATTTTATCAATGATATCGTCTCTCTCATCTCTGATATGCACTTGTCTGTGAGCAAATCTATTGCTGTGCTAGATTCGTTAGGATGGTCTGACGAAGACAAAAACAAACTGATATCCCGCTTGGAGCAGATTGGTTACATCGAAAATTTACCTGATTGATTGCACCAATAGAAACCGCCAGGATCGTATCGTGTTCACGGTACGGCCCTGGCGGTTATTCGTTTCACAGTCGATGCTTAGAATAAGTCGCTGTGGGAACCTGTTCTCGTGAGATACAAAATCAGCTCATCTTCTGCAATTTCATAGATCAGTAGCCAGTCTGGGGTAATATGGCACTCACGGCAACCGGCGAAATTTCCAGTTAGAAGGTGGTCCCGATACTTGGCTGGAAGCTGCTCTCCTGCCGCCAACATATCAACGACTTCCCCCATCAGTGACAAGTCGTACCCTCGTTTTCTTACTGCTTTCAGCTCCTTCTTAAAGCGTGAGGTCTGCGCGATCCTATACTTCATCACCAGCCGTCACCCTCATCATCCAAGTCTTCCAGCAGCTCTGCAAAACTCCCATAGGTCTTCTTATTAGGGTCCTTTTTCATCTCCTGCACTTCTGCGATTGCGGCCAAAGTCTCAGGATTAGGAATGCCGAACTGAATGACATCTTTCATATAACGGACCAGATTTCCTTTGACGTTCTGGCCGTTCTTTACGACGATGCTTTTATAAGCATTGTAGGTGTCACGATCCATAGAAAAAGAACAGGTTACAGAATTTGGATTCATAGTTGAACCTCCTTTCGATTACTAAGTAATCTAACTTAGTAACTACATTATATTCCACTTCCTCAAAAAAGTCAAGTTTCTTCCGAGTAATTAAAGAGAACAGGCCGACTTCAATACGTGGTCGGCCTGTTCTCTACTTTTGACAATATCATGTCGAATTTTTCTCTTGTTATACTAAATATGTGTGTACCATATGATACGCCAGATAGCATATACTGGTCTGGCAGTCTGCCATGATACTCTACCCATCCTCTGTTTGCAGCATGTTGGTGCAGTTTTAAAGATTGGGTATTACTTTCAAACACCCAGGCAAACACACGATTAAACCGTTCGTATTTTGAGAAAATGTGTTCCAGCATTTTCCAGCCAAGAACAACCCCGGCACCAGATCTTTGATATTTTTCAAACAACGCTATGCTTAGACTACAACTATTCGGTCTCAAGTCATGTAAAAATCCGAAACCAATAGCTATATCTGATTTCATTAAGACGCGAAAATCAGACCAGGTATTTTCTGTAAGCTTTAATTCTAAATAAGATCTGAAAACTGTTAAGTTCTGGAAATAACCGTGGACCAACTTCTCCGCCTGGTCTTTTTTACTATAGAAATCGAATAGAAGGTCAAAGTGCTTTTTTTCTTCGTATGGCACTATATAATACATGTTATAATTCATAGCAAATATCGCCTTTCAAGATTCTTCGCTTATCGTTACCTTCAACGTCAATCTCAGGCTTGAGAACATATCCTATCATATTACCCTCCTTGATTCTCCTGAGGGAGGAGAATACTCTCCTCCCTCAACAGAACTCCCTATCATTTGGGATATCCGATGTATTCATTGCCATCCTTATCAATTACTGTAATGGTCCCGTTGTCACCCATGATTACACCTCCTTCTATTTTTTCAATTCGGTGGGTTTAGCCTCTATACATAGTCTAGCATGTAGACTATCATCTTCAAGGTTTTTAGGCGTTCTTGCATGCTCATTTTTCATAAATGTGCTCATTTTTCATTTTTGACAGATTCTCTGGCTAAGCCAAATAGACTGACACCAAAGTCAAACAACACGTCTGACAAGTTAATATTGGCGTCCTCCTTGCTTACCTCAATGTGCAACTCATTAGGCATGTTCGTGTCCAGCACAATTCTCATACTAAGTCCCCCTTTCTCATCACTTTTGCTATAATCGAGGTTGCATCGTCCCGAAATTTGAAACGAGGCAGTCGATCAAATGAGCTGTCTTGTTCTTGCATGTGGTGTAGTTCACCTAACAGTGACGAAAGTCCTTCCTTCTTTGCGCGTTTATGAAAGCTGGAAAAAGACTCCTCCCCTGTAAATTCTCGTAGTTGTGAGAAACCATCCGTTGTAAGAAAGACGCTACGGATCTTCCTCGCCGGAATGCTGCCTGTCTTACTGTAAGGCAGGCCTCTACCAGAGGGGTCTAAAATGTAATATCCATCTGGCGTATTACGCAGGTCCCTATGTCTCCTCAGCGTCTCTTGAATAAGCGGCAGGCACTCCCTGGGAAATTTACCGAGCCTGGCAGCATGGTCCTGAAGCTCCGCAAGAGCAATTCTGTCCAAGCGACAGAGCGCATTGTCCTCAACGGTGAGGAAGGATCCATCCACCAATTCTAACGAAAGGGTACAATCTCCAAGAAGCAGATATTGTAAGTCCCCTTGGACCAATCGTAAAAAGACAATACCTGAACTTGGCATGTTTTCGCTTGTCCCCTTCCAGCTCCTACGAATCAATTTCATAGAATCTCTAAGAGCCTCCATAAGTGGCAGATGAATGCGGCTGCTGAGAAGCCGGTCTGCTTCTCGTACAAACCAGGCGGCGTCGCTCGGCTCCATACTAGATGGTGCCAGAGGACTAGCTCCATCCATCAGAAGAAGCCAGTCCTCATTCACATGGACCAAATCCTCACAGGGAGAAGTAGCGCTCCCAGGAACGCAAAGGTAGTCGATATTTTGGAAAGAGTATTCTTGCATGTCATTTCCCCTTGCTATTTTTTTGCAAAGATATTATAATAAAAAAATAGATACCTATATTTTTACTAAATATATGAAATGGGGTCTCTCCTATGAAAGAGAAGGATTGGAACTCTGTTACTATTGGAGATGTTCTCACCAGCTTAAATTCCGCATATCCCAGTCGTGCCTCTCTAGAACGCATGGGACAAATTCTAGGAAGAAGTCGTTCTACTTGTTGGCGTTGGATGACAAAACGAAGAATTCCTATGGATATCCCTAGCGAAGATCACCTTACTACTAAACAGTTATTTTATTTACTTTACAACATTGGGTATAAAATCAGCTCAAACGATATTGATAGAGGAACCTCGTCTAGAGATTCGGTAAAAAAACTGATCCAAACCGTGCAAAAAAATTAGATCTATTTTTTGTGACAGAATTCTTACTTAATTTGGAGAAGCTCGGATATAATGTCGACAAATTGCGTCAAATACCAGTAGAGCTTGATAATCGTAAGGAGATATGTTGTCGTATAGCAAGAGCGGCAAGAAATAATGCTACTCACATGCGCGAGGAATATATGTTGCGTACGTCTGCCAGAAACGAAGGTATTGTTCCTCCAGAACCTCCACCAACTGGTGATCAGGTTGTAAGAGAAGGAACTATGATCAAAGCTCCTCACCCATGCTTCCCGCATCGGAAAGATCATTCTAGTGACCTCTTTGTCAAGTTCTACCATGATATAGCGACGCCTTATGGACGTTATAGCGTACCCTACAAGGAGTTATTTGGCCACGCTGCACATGGGATGAAGGAGTACATTGAAGGTAAGAATATCAGCTTCAACTACGAAGACTTTACCGTTGACTACGCATCACGAGTCACCACCATTGATTTTAGAGAGGAAGTTCAGAGAAAAAAGGACTTTGCTGCTACAATCGGATACACATCCCATCCTCCGAAGCTCTGTCTCGTAGATTATTTGGAGACTCGCTCTGAGGACCTTAACGGCGGAGAAACAAAGTATGACCTGAGTCTGACCTTCGGTACTAGCCACTACCTAGAAAACCTTGTATGGAGAGATGAACTGCAACGAAATAAAAAGGAACAAGAAATCTTCCGTGCTGTCCTTGCAAGCTCCTCTAAAGAACACCTTCAGGGATTCGACCATGGCCCCTGGGCCGCGGCGGGCGGTGGTTGCTGGGTTATCACAAGCGACGACTTCCTGGTCATGTCCTACAGGAGCCCGACCCGCGTAGGTGAGGTAGCTGGGCGCCTCGGCTACAGTGCCTCTGGAAGCTATGGTAGATACACCGTAGATTCGTGCGGCATGCCGATAGACAATACTCCGGGCAACGCAATGGTAAAAGAACTGAGTGAAGAACTCGGTTTACCCGAAGTAAAACCTGAAGAACTGGTTCAGATCTCTCTCGGTCTGGATCTTGAAAGAGGTCTTGCCCAATGGAGCTACCTCCTCCAAAGCAAGTATGCAGCGGACGACATCGCCTATTTCCGCCAGGACTGGGCAACCACAGCGGATGAGCAAACCGTTTTTTTTGTTCCACTGACAACTCCTGATATCTGCTATCGTCTCTTGTCAAAGTGCGAGTTCGAGCCTGGCAGTGCCTTCTCCCTTTACAGGTTACTGACTAAGCGCTTTGGTCCGCCTAAAATTAAACCTTGAATATCTGATCTGGCAGGTAAGCAAATCCTTTACAGGGAATGCCTACCTGCCTTTTCTTTATCATCTATTTTCTGTTCAACGCTAACCGGGCATCTCCATTCCCGTCTATGACCAGTCGAATCGTCTTCATGTACTGCTGGAAAAACTTGGCCTGTTCACCCGATGTTAAGGACAGCCGGGTACGTTCCAATGCCTTATCAAGAACATCCTTCAGATTTAGCTTGAGGGCCTTTTCGATCGTCTGAGAAACCTCTCTCAGAAGAGCATCAGTCTGGATAGCCTGTGCATTTCCCTCGTAAAAGTCCTCCATGTATGCGTAATGGATGCCACTGTTGGACAGAGCCGTCTTCAACCCTTCCCCGAAACATTCTCTCTCAACCAAGAACAAGAAACTCGCGCACGGCAAAGATTGAACTAGTGCCCAGAAGTCAGAATCACTGCTACAAATCACAAAGCTATCAACTTTGTTCTGGTAGTGCTCCTGACAAGCTCTAGAAATGAGAATAGCATCTACGAGAGACTTATCCTGCTTGATGCGATGTGTCATGGTATGTTCAACCCTGATAGGGGCTATATGCTCTGCTAGAATTCTCCATCCGGAAGAGGTGTTCACATCATTAACCAGAACGATTTTTTCTAGCTTGTCCAAGAAGGTATTACCCAAACCCTTCAGGGTAGCCGTTAGGCGATATGGATCCGAATTCTCGCAGTCAACCATCATGACCGTTCGACGGCTTTCAAACAGAAACCGGTGAATGTTGTCCTTTACCAGACTTCCGCAATCGCTCACCTTCGCTAGATCCATAAAGTAATCGTTATTTGCCTCGTAGAGCCTAGTTACAAATCGGCGGTCATTCCAGAACAGGTTGCCTTCTTCATCAATCGGTTCCCAGTTAATGTATACCTGATACGGCAGCCGGGACATATTTTTGTAGTAAGCCTTTGCCCCCGATATTACCCCTCCTTCTGTAAACCAGCTGGGAGCAATAAACATGCTGCGAATATATTCCCAACGAATCCAGGCAGGAAACCAGCCCTTACAATTGTTCAGTCGGTTAGAGATCTGCTGGTTGATCTCTAAAACATGAAGGTTAATGTTACGCTGTGCTTTTTGAGAAAAGCGAATGTTATCCGCAGTAAGCTGACACAGAATATCAGCATTTACATACTTAGGAAGACTAGAAATACTGTACAGGCCATCACGCATGGAATCCGCTATTTTTTTAAAGTTCCTCACTAACTGAGTTCTTAAAAGACAGAGGTTCCGAATAATGCGACAGCTTTTCTCCTTCAACAAGATATCGAATACCTCGCGCTCTGGCGGCTCGTGCTCGTTTGTAAAGATGCTTTCCGGTACTCCTGTAAGGAAGCTTAGCTTAGAGATAATGTCGTATGTGCTTTCGCTGGGGATATAGTCCTCATAGTAATTCATAGCTGATCTCTCCTTCTTATTCCTTGTACTTTATCTATATTTTACTTTTTTCTGCACTTCAGTAAATAGATTCACTGAAAGCTCCATGCTCAAAAATGATTTATGTGCTCAAAAAATAAAATGATCATGTCAGCGGTTACTCGTGTATTTTTCATCAGAAAAATGTACGAGTAACCGCTGATAGGTTGATTTTTGGCCTTTTAGATGCTATAATAAAGCCCTATCCTTTGATCCATACCCTATCACTTGTGTACCCTGTTGGGTGCGATCCTTATCCTCCAAGCTCGTACAGTGCCCAAAGTAACTGTACGACAGAGAGAGTAGCCCCAGTGAAAGAGGGAAGGAGCAGGGGACACACAACGTATGTAAAACAACACCCAATGACCCATCGGCGAGTGCCCAGAATCTATTTTTAGACATATCCTGCAATGCGGGATTTGAACAAAAATAGAAGACGGTTGTACGTGTTCACATCCGCCTCAAGAGATCCTGGATCTCACGGAAAGTCACCCAGTAAGGCTGTAAATTTAGCTGGGACAGGAGCAACCACAAGCTCCTGCAAAAAATAAAAAAAGCTGGCTTCGATTTTAACGGCCTGAATAGGCGGCGGCTGGGGACCGTATAACCCCAACGACCAAGGGAGGAGTGCGCCCATGCGTGGAAAACGGAATGAGACGCACAGCGTTCGATTTCTCGGCCACCAGCGTTTAGAAGATTACTTTGCAAATGGCAAAGGAACAAAAAAGCACATCGACAAACAAAAAAAAAGCCCAGATGTGATGAAGGGCAAGCTTTACATGGATAGCACAACAAATCAATACCACAAGCATTGGGATGATTTTTGTGATAGCATGAAACAAGCGGACTATACCGTAAACGGCCATCGGCCCCGCACGTTCGAGGAGGCTGCCGGCTATATGCCGGCTTATATCCAGGAGCTAAAGAGCCGTCCAGGTGCCCGCCCAGGCACATCGTTCTCTGCCTGGAGTGTCCGGGTCTATTTTGCCGCAGCAGCCAAAGTCATGGGGCTGTCGGCAGCAGACTACGCTTTACCTACCAGGCACCGCCGGGACATTACCAGAAGCCGGGACGAAGCTGTCAGGGACAAGCATTTCTCGGTTGAACGAAATAGCGAACTCGTAAATTTCTGCTGCTGCACAGGCTTGAGAAGTCGCAAGGAATTGCAACAAATCCGAGGTACGGATCTGATTGATAACGGCAGCGAACAGTACGCCATCCGAGTGTATGGCAAAGGTGGCCGATTACGAGAATCTGTGATATA
>OLQK01002190.1_pt1 | contig 10859 bp, 9 predicted proteins | sample 1672501 | NCBI WGS metagenome assembly OLQK01 (sample SAMEA3136693, study PRJEB25190) | human gut metagenome | biome: human gut; feature: human-associated habitat; material: faeces | place: Austria | collected 2013 | reverse complement strand
GATCGGCCATTTTTCCAATGCCTCTGCCATGATGGTGTGGTTCGTATAAGCACAGGTCTTCGTCGTTACCTCCCATGCCTCATCCCAGCCAAGTCCTTCCTCATCCAGAAGGATACGCATCAGCTCTGCGACTGCTACAGTCGGATGGGTGTCGTTCAGCTGGAATGTTGCCTTCTCATAGAATTTACGGATATCTTTATGGCTCTTCTTATATTTTTCAATTGCTGCCTGTACACTTGCAGAGATGAAGAAGTACTGCTGCTTCAGACGCAGTTCCTTACCTGCATAGTGATTATCATTCGGATAAAGGACATCAACGATGTTCTTTGCCAGATTCTCCTGCTCAACAGCCTTCTGATAATCACCCTTGTCGAAGGAGTCAAGATGGAAATCATTGATCGCCTCTGCATCCCATACACGCAGGGTGTTGACGATGTTGTTGTTGTAGCCGAGCACCGGAATATCATACGGGATCGCACGTACCGACTGGTAGCCTTCCTGAACGAAATTATTCTTCTTGTGCTCCTCATCGTACTCCACACGGACATAGCCACCGAATTTTACGATCTTCGCATACTCCGGGCGGCGCAGCTCAAACGGGTTGCCATCCTTAAGCCAGTTATCCGGTACTTCTACCTGATAACCATTCTCGATTTTCTGCTTGAACATACCGTAACGGTAACGGATACCGCAGCCGTATGCGGAATATCCAAGCGTTGCAAGTGAATCGAGGAAGCATGCTGCCAGACGGCCAAGGCCGCCGTTTCCAAGTGCAGCATCCGGCTCCTGGTCTTCAATCACATTGAGGTCAAAGCCCATCTCATCCAGCGCTTCCTTTACTTCCTTATATGCACACAGGTTGATCAGATTATTTCCAAGCGCACGCCCCATCAGAAACTCCATGGACATGTAATAAACCGTCTTCGGATCATCGATCTCATACTGCTTCTGCGTTGCCAGCCAGTTATTGATGATATCATCCTTCACCGCATAGGAAACAGCCTGAAACAGCTGCTGCTGTGTTGCTTCTTTGATTGTTTTCCGGTAGAGGGTTTTCACATTCTCCTTAACGCGCTCTTTGAACTCTTCCTTGTCAAATGTTTTACTCATTACATTTTTCCTTTCATTCAAATTTTGCAGATCGGGTTCTTCTGCTTATTTTCTCTCTACGCCTAGTGTCACCTGTTCTCCGTTGATGTTCCACTCTTTACTGTATCCGTACACTTCGCCGTAAACTACGGTTACTGCAAGTACTTCGTCCTTTATCTGATCTTCGTACTTTTTCAGAATCGCATCTATCTTATCGTTACCCTTTGCGGATACCGTTATTTTATCCATGACCTCGAAGCCGGCTTCCTTACGCATTGTCTGAATCTTGCTGATCAGCTCGCGCACAAAGCCTTCCTCGACCAGTTCCGGTGTCAGGTTTGTATCAAGTACCACTGCGATCTCCTGGTTGGATTCGCTCACATAGCCTTCTGTCTGTGCCGTCTCAATGAGCAGATCCTCCTCGCCAAGCGCTACCTCTGTACCGTCTACGTCCAGATGGATTGCGCCAGTCGTCTTCAGCTCATTCATCGCAGCTGCCCCATCAAGTGCCGGAAGCAGCTGACGGATCTTGCCGAGCAGCTTGCCGTATTTCGGGCCGACAGTACGCATCTGCGGCTTGAAGCTGTAAGAAATGAACTCTCCTACATTATCGGTAAATGCAACAGCCTTTACATTCAGCTCGTCGCGGATAATATCCGTAAAATACTCCGGAAGCGTCTGCGGCGCCTTGATATACATCTTGGCGATCGGCTGGCGGTTCTTGATGTTTGCCTTATTCCGGCAGGCACGTCCAAGGACTACTACCTTCAGCACCTCATCCATATCGCGCTCCAGCTCCGGATCAATCTTGGCCTCATCCACCTTCGGGAAGTCACACAGATGAATGCTCTCCGGCGCGGTCGGATCTACCTTTACTACAATGTTCTGATAGATCTCCTCTGTCATGAACGGAATCATCGGTGCTGCCGCCTTGCTGACCGTCACGAGTGCAGTATAAAGCGTCATGTAAGCGTTGACCTTATCCGTCTCCATGCCTTTCGCCCAGAAACGCTCACGGCTTCTTCTGACATACCAGTTACTCATATCATCGACGAACTCTTCAAGTGCACGTGCAGCCTCCGGGATCCGGTAATTACCCAGATTGTCATCTACGGCCTTGACCATGGAATTCATCTTGGAGAGTAACCACTTATCCATAACCGGAAGCTTCTCGTAGTCCAGTGTATACTTGGTCGGGTCAAAATTGTCAATGTTGGCATACAGCACGAAGAATGCATAGGTATTCCAGAGTGTTCCGAGGAACTTGTTCTGCCCCTCCTGCACGGCCTTTCCATGGAAACGATTCGGCAGCCACGGAGCGCTGTTGATATAGAAATACCAGCGAATTGCATCCGCGCCATATTTGGAAAGCGCCTCGAACGGATCGACGGCATTTCCCTTGGATTTGCTCATCTTCTGGCCGTTTTCATCCTGCACATGTCCAAGAACGATAACATTTTCAAACGGAGCCTTATTAAACAGCAGTGTGGAGATCGCCATCAGAGAATAGAACCAGCCTCTGGTCTGATCCACTGCCTCAGAAATAAACTGAGCCGGGAAGTGTTTCTCGAAATATTCTTTATTTTCAAACGGATAGTGATACTGCGCAAACGGCATGGAACCGGAATCGAACCAGCAGTCGATTACTTCCGGTACCCGGTGCATCGGCTTTCCGCACTTCGGACAGCGAATCGTCACCTTGTCGATGAACGGACGGTGCAGTTCGATCTCCTCCGGGCAATCATCAGAAAGCTCATGCAGCTCCTTCTTGCTGCCGACGGATTCCATATGTCCGCACTCGCACTCCCAGATATTCAGCGGAGTACCCCAGTAACGGTTCCGTGAAAGTCCCCAGTCCTGTACATTTTCCAGCCAGTCGCCGAAACGTCCCTTACCGATGCTCTCCGGAATCCAGTTTACCGTATTATTATTGCGCACCAGATCATCGCGCACCGCAGTCATCTTGATGAACCAGGACTCGCGTGCATAATAAATCAGCGGTGTATCACAGCGCCAGCAGTGCGGGTAACTGTGCTCAAACTTCGGTGCGGAATACAGCAGTCCTCTCGCATCCAGATCCTTGATGACCTCCGGGGAAACGCCGTTCTCATTTTCGAGATCCTTTCGTGCAATACAGGAGTGACCGGCCCATTTCGTCTCCTTCGTCATCATACCATTCTCATCGACGAGCTGCAGGAACGGAAGATCATATTTTCTGCCGACCTTGCTGTCGTCCTCACCAAATGCCGGTGCGATATGTACAACACCGGTACCATCGGTCATCGTAACATACGGATCACATACAACATAATACGCTTTCTTTTTCAGCTCTACCGGGTAAAGTGCCTCATACTCCTTGAATTCAAGATCCTTACCCTTATAAGTCTCAAGGACATCGTAGGTCTCCGCTCCGAGCACGGTATCCGCCAGCGCAGCTGCCAGATAGTATACATAGTCCTGATCCTTCATTTTGACTTTGATATAATCCTCATCCGGATTCACGCAGAGCGCAACGTTCGACGGAAGGGTCCACGGTGTCGTCGTCCACGCAAGAATGTACGCCTCCTCTCCCTTCACCTTGAAGCGTGCAATTGCGGAACGTTCCTTGACGTCCTTATATCCCTGTGCCACCTCATGGCTCGAAAGCGGGGTACCGCAGCGCGGGCAGTACGGTACGATCTTGTAGCCCTTGTACAGAAGCTTCTTCTCCCAGATCTGCTTTAATGCCCACCACTCAGACTCGATAAAATTGTCATCGTAGGTAACATACGGATCATCCATATCCGCCCAGAAGCCAACGGTCGCGGAGAAATCCTCCCACATCCCCTTGTACTTCCAGACGCTCTCCTTGCAGTGCTGGATGAACGGCTCCACACCGTACTCCTCGATCTGCTCCTTACCGTCGAGACCGAGCATCTTCTCGACTTCAAGCTCTACCGGCAGTCCATGCGTATCCCAGCCGGCCTTTCTCGGAACCATCTTTCCCTTCATCGTCTGGTAGCGCGGAATCATATCCTTGATAACACGGGTCAGCACATGACCGATGTGTGGCTTTCCGTTTGCTGTAGGCGGTCCGTCATAGAAGGTATATGTCTCACCTTCTTTGCGGTTCTCCATGCTCTTTTTAAAAATATCCTGTTCTTTCCAGAATTTTTCTACTTCTTTTTCGTGTTCAACAACATTTCTGTTGGTAGGTACCTTATCGTACATATGCTGCCTCCTTCTTGAACACCCCTGAATTTTATCTTTTTCAGATATGCCTGTTGTTCTTAATTTATAAATCGCACATTTCGTTATTATAGCTCAGTCTTTGTTTTCTTGTCAATTTATGATGTGCTGAAAATGCCCGCATTTTTCATTGCTTTTTTCCTATATTTCCAGTATACTTGAGAAAGTCGGTTTCGGCATGACATATTGTGTGGGAAGTCGGCAGTCTACGACGAATTTAATAGAAAAGAGAGTGATGAAATGAGTAACTTTTTCAACATGGACAATGGTCTATTCCGTGCACTCGGCAAGCTGGCAGATCTGATGCTTCTGAACATCCTGTTTCTTGTCTGCAGCCTTCCTATTTTCACGATCGGGGCATCCTTTACCGCGATGTATTATGTGACCTTAAAGCTGGCCGAAAATGAAGAAGGCTATATCGCCCGGGGCTTCCTGAAATCCTTCAAGCAGAATTTCAAGCAGGCAACGATCATCTGGCTGATCCTGCTGTTCTTCGGCATCGTACTTGTTCTGGATCTGCTGATCCTCAAGGATTCCACCGGAACCTTTGTGACCGTCCTGCGCGTAGTCATCACCGCAACGATGATTATATACGCCCTGATCCTGCTCTACGTGTTCCCGATTCTTGCACGCTTTTACAACTCTGTAAAGGATACCTTTAAAAATGCCTTTATCATGGCAGTCGTAAATCTTCCGAGGACCTTTGTCATGCTGGTCATCTGTGCAGCGTCAGTGCTTGCCACCTTCCTGAACACCTATACCTTATGGTACGGTATCCTGATCTGGATGATGGCCGGTTTCGCACTCGTAGCCTTTGCGAATTCCTTTTTCTTCAAAAAGATTTTTGCAAAATACACACCGGCAGATCCGACCACGGATGAGGATCCGGATAACTGGAACCTGGATGAAATCGAAAAGACAGAGCTTGATGTAAAAGAGGACGTGACCGCTTCGACAGAAGCAACAGATGCAGCTGCTTCTTCGAAAGACGAAACTAAACCAGAATAATCAGAAAAATACCGGCTCCAAATCAGATCTGATATCTGAAACTGGAAGCCGGTATTTTTACTTTATTATTTGTTCCACAGTGCGCCGTATACACTCAGAATTCTGGATGCCTGTGCGTCCGTCACTCTGGAAAGTGCGTTCTCAATCGCTGCGTAGGTCTCCGGGCGGGAATTCTTCAGCTGAGTCGGATTCAGAATGTAGTTCTTGTAGGACTCTGCGAAGTACTCGGAGCTGCTGGATAATACATATGACTTGTTGTAGTCTGTGTACAGGGATTTTTCACGGTTGTAAATACTCTGGAATGCAGAGGACGTATCAATGTTGCCTGCCACAAATGCTACAAAGTGTCCCAGCTCATGGTATACGGTATTGTCCGCACGCTTCAGCGTAACGGTACGGGTCCGTGCGTCACACAGTCCGGAATAAGATACACCGGAATTGATGACAATCTTAAATCCGAGCTTCTGGAATGCGCTTGTCACATTACCGCTTACCAACGGGGCAATCTGCGTGATCGTGATCTCACCGTTCTGTGCTGCAGATGCGGTACCTGCGGTCGTCGCCTTCGCGGCAGTCGTTGTCGCTGTTCCGACGCCTGCTGCGGTTACTGCTGCAGTGCCGGTCGGTGCTACTGTCTTTATAACCGTCGTCTTTACCGTCGTCACCCGGGTATCAATCTTAGAACCCTTCTTATATGCGTTTGTCACATTTGTTGCCGTCAGCGTTTCTGTCGTGGTAACATTTTTCTTAGATGACTTTACCTTCTTTTTCTTCTTTGTCACGGTCTTCCCGGCCTTCTTGTAGGTCTTCTTGGAAGCCTTTTTCATCTTAATCTTCTTTATCTTCTTTTTCGTCTTGGTCGACTTTGTAACCTTCGGTGCCGCAAGCGGTACATCCTCATCCGGAATCTCAATACTTCCATCGGTATCTACGTAAGTAATCAGCTCCGGTACCTGATTCTGTGAATTGTAATAAGTAACGCCTCCGCCCATTGCAACCACTGCCGCAAGTGCAAGTGCCCCTGCCTTTGTCAGCTTTTTCCGAAGCGCTTCTTTCATAGCCAGCTTCTTCATAGTCTCTTCCTCCTTGAAATAAAAACACATCTGTAATGGTTACTGAAATAACTTTCTGATATATCATTCCCTGTATACGACTCTTTTTCATAAAAAACCATGAAAAAGAAAAAACCGCCTGATTTTCATCAGCGGTCACCATCTACACGCTCCAGCAAATATATGCATACTCAAAAAAATCCAACAAAATACACAATACTCCGGAAATGCGGCAACCGGCTGTCATAGTCCTTCGGACGTTAGACCCTTGGCTTTGCGTCCCCGCTTTTCAACGGGTTTGCCTTTATATCAGATATGTCTATTTCTCTTTTTCTACTATAATCACTTTAACTGCCATTGTCAACCGCATTTTCTCATTTTTTCGCCTTTTTTCTTTTCTTTTTCAGGTTATCTGCTATACTGGAGTCAGAATGATATTAAGGTCAAAAGGAGTCAACTTATGATAAAGATACATTATGGCTGGCTGTTTTCCCTTCTGTTCTTTATCGCATTACTGTGTTGCAGCTGCGGTACAACAAAAAGCAATACGGACGACAGCGTCTCTGCTCCTCCCGGCTATGTCCCCGGTCAGACAAGTGTTCTGGCTCCGACCGCAGACGGAACCGTGCAGACCGGAGATGAGCCTCTGATCCTTGATTTTTCCAATGCCTCTATGGGCTATTTTATGGGGAAAGTGACAAGCGACAATACAAAAGTAAATATTCAAGTGACCGGAGAGGACGATGTGGTCTATAACTATTTTCTGGAAACCAAAGACGACTGGACGGCATTCCCTCTCACGTCCGGGGACGGTGCCTATCTGATTCTTGCCTTTGAGGACATCGGAAACGGACAGTATGCTTCCCTTTTCAGTTATCCACTGGATGTGACCCTGGAAAATGTGTTTCTTCCATTTCTATATCCAAACCAGTACGTAGACTTTTCCGCAGACAGCAAGCTCGTCTCCTTGGCCGCCTCACTCTCCGCAGATGCCGAGACGGATCTGGATGCACTTCGCACACTTTATGAATATGTCGTAACGACACTGACCTACGACAATGAAAAGGCTGCCACGGTGAAAGCCGGCTATTTGCCTGACCTTGACGAAACATTAAAGACAAAAACCGGCATCTGTTTCGACTATGCAGCACTTCTGACCGCTATGCTCCGCTCCTTATCGATCCCGACCCGTCTGGCGATCGGCTACAGCGGCGATGTCAAACACGCCTGGATCGACGTCTACATTGAATCAGTCGGCTGGGTGGAAAAAGTCGCTCAGTTCGACGGAAACGAATGGAAATTCATGGATCCCACGTTTGATTCCGTCGGAAAGGACAGCGAAGCCATCCGGGAATACATCGGTGATGCCAGCAATTATACACTCCAATATGTTTACTGACAGGAGGTTTTCTCATGCAAAAAGCTCTGAATAATAATGAATTATCTTCGCTTGCAAGGCAGCTCTCCATGCTGCTCCACTCCGGCATCTCTGTACTCGAGAGTGTCTCAATTCTCCGCGAGGATGCTGTCTCTTCAGATGGAAAGGAGATTCTTGGCGGACTCTATGAACGTCTTGAAGAGACTGGAGAATTTGCAGAAGCGATGCAGCAGACCGGATGGTTTCCTGACTATTTCCAGAAGATGACTGCGCTCGGCGAACAGTCCGGCACCCTTGAGGAGACTATGGCTTCCCTTGCCTCCTACTATGAACGACAGGAAACCATGCTCACCAATATCCGCAATGCGCTGACCTACCCGCTTATCCTGCTCGGCATGCTCTTTGCCATTCTCTTGGTGCTCGTGACACAGGTCATGCCGGTGTTCGAAAAGGTATTCTCACAGCTTGGCATCGAAATGACAGGTGTCACCTCCGCCGTTTTTCGGATCACGCATGTGCTGCAGGGCTGTTCCGTCGTGCTTCTGATCGGCGTGCTCACAGCAGCAGCCGCAGGCATCATCTGGCTTCGTACAGCCAGTGGACGCGCCAGACTTTTAAAGCTCATCCTGCCGCTCCCGGTCACCCGTGAAATCAGTCATCTTACGGCATGTGCACATTTTTCTGACGCACTCTCCATGGCCCTGCACTGTGGTCTGGATGTCGGTGAGAGCTTCTCCTTAGCCGGTGATGTCTCCACACAGCCACAGTTTCAGAAGCAGCTAAAAAAAGCAGAGGCGCTACAAAACGAAGGCGAAGAATTTGCCGTCTCGCTGAATAAAGCCGGCATCTACAGCGGAATGAACGCCCGCCTGCTCTCGATCGGCTTTCGCACCGGCGATGCGGAGGACGCCCTGAAGGATATTTCCATTCGCGCCGGGAAGCAGGCCGAAGAGCGACTGCAAAATGCCATTGGTAAAATCGAACCAACCATGACAGCGATTCTCTCGGTCCTGACCGGACTGATTCTCGTCTCTGTCATGCTGCCATTACTCAGTATCATGGCCGGTATCGGATGACGCTTACAAAAAAGGAGGCCTGACCTATGAACCGTTTCAGCCAGGAACAGACCCCTCATGATATCCGGCGCCGCCTGGTTCCATCTGTAGTGCTTACGCTTGGGTGTGTTCTGTTTTTGTGGAAATTTTCTTCTTCTGTCACAGAGACAACGAATCACGCGCAGATGGAGAATCTGAAGCAGGCGATCCTGCGCAGCGCTGTTCACTGCTATGCGGTGGAGGGGATTTATCCAGCCAGCCTTTCCTATCTGGAAAAACACTACGGAATCTCATGGAACCCGGAAGAATACGCCGTCGACTACGAGGTCTTCAGCTCCAACCTCCCACCGACCGTTACGGTGATTGACCTTCGGCCGTAGCTGCCTGCCTGGCTTGTTTCTCACGGAAAACAAGGAGGAATTACCCATGAATTCAAAACCGACAAGACACTCCATCGATACGCTCTTTACTTTTCTGCTGCTGCTTTCCTTTCTGCTCTTTTCTCTTCTGGTAGCAGGAACCGGCTCTATGGTCTATCAGAACGGAACAGACAGTCTGAATAAGAATTATACCTCCCGGATGGCGCTCTCCTATCTGGCCGAAAAGCTGCGGCAGCATGATCACACAGACGGCGTAAATGTCAGAGAACTGGATGACATTCCGAGCCTCGTCCTGTATGAAGAACAAAACGGCACGCACTACTGCACCTACCTGTATTTCTATGACGGGGCTCTGCGGGAGCTGTTCACGCAGGCATCCAATGTACCATCTGCAGATATGGGGACTGCGATCACCGAGCTGTCCGGATTCACTTTTTCTGTGGAATCCGCCCCCAACGGCTCTGAATCCGTTTTGCTGATCACCGTAACGGACACAGAAGGAAGGAACAATACAGCACGGATTCATTTATCTGCTGCCGCATTGTCAAAGACCTGATATCCGGTCTGTTGCCCGCAGAAAGAAAGACGAAATACACTGTACGGAAATAATTTTTAAGGAGCACTAAAATGAAATCATCAACATCGAATCATTCCGGAACCCGGTTGTTTTTTATTGAATTTCTGATCGTGCTGTTTTTCTTTCTGATCATCAGTACGGTCTGTCTGCGGCTGTTCGTCCAGTCACACAGTATGACAAAGCATACGGAAGAGCTGTTTCAGGCACAGGAGGCTGCGGCTTCAGTTGCGGAGCTGCTCGAAGCGGGGGGTGACTCTGTTTCTGTACTGCTCACTGCCTACCCGGAGGCTGTTCTGGATGATTCGGGGCTTGATCCGGTGATAACTATCTGTTTTGATCAGGATTTCCACAGCTGTTCTCCAAAAAAAGAAAGTTATTCACTTACCGTACCCCTTATTGTGGATAACCATGAGGAAAATGCAACGATCTCCGTCTGCAAATCCTCCGGCGAAGTGATTTATACACTGGACGTCTCGTTCCACCGGCCGCTGACGAGAGAGGAGGTGCTCTCATGAGAAGGACTTCCGGACTTTCGCTTCTAATCCTGATCTTTGTCTCTCTCTGTCTCATTACCTTTTCCCTGCTTTCGGTCTCGGAATCCAGGGCCGACCAGGCACTCGGCGAAAAAATGGCAGCACGGACAACCACCTACTACGAGGCAAACACAAAAGCCAATCAGCTGCTTTCAAAGATCGATGCACAGTTAGCGAACTATTTACGACTGTTTTCATCCGATGCATCATCTACCCCGGAAAGCAGCTACTATGATTCCTGCCGCCAGATCGCAGATGTCATTCCGGAAGTAAGCTGGGATACCGATACACACACGGTTTCCTTTGCCATCGCCATCACCGAAAGCCAGCAGCTCGCCGTCGTGCTCGCCGTCGATTTTCCGAAAAAGGATACGGATACACTGTATCATATCACCACCTGGAAAATCGTAAATACGCAGGACTGGGCAGTTGACACATCTATGAAGCTGCTTCGAACTGATATGCCAGAAAGTGAAACCTGACATCATATAATATTTGGGTCAAAAGGTATTTTGACCCAAATGATGCCTACGAATTGCTCCGCTGCGAAGCAGCTCCC
>OLQK01002182.1_pt1 | contig 10900 bp, 9 predicted proteins | sample 1672501 | NCBI WGS metagenome assembly OLQK01 (sample SAMEA3136693, study PRJEB25190) | human gut metagenome | biome: human gut; feature: human-associated habitat; material: faeces | place: Austria | collected 2013 | reverse complement strand
CCTGAAACGATGGTACAATAAGCTAATGTAATATTTTTAACAGGAGGGAAACTATGCATACCGTCTTAAATGTATTCCTGATCATTCTGACGATCGTAGTTGTCCTGCTGGCTGTTCTTTACTTTGTAGGAAGAAGACTGCAGAAGAAGCAGGCGGTACAGCAGGAACAGATGGAGGCTGCCAAGCAGACGGTTTCCATGCTGGTCATCGACAAGAAGAAGCTAAAGATGAAGGAAGCCGGACTTCCTCAGATGGTGCTTGACAGTACGCCGAAGATCATGAGAAGAACGAAACTTCCCATTGTCAAAGCAAAGGTCGGCCCCAGGATCATGACCTTCATCGCCGATGCCAAAGTTTTTGAGATGATCCCCGTGAAAAAGGAGGTCAAAGCCACCATCAGCGGTCTTTACATAACTGATGTAAAAGGCGTGCGCGGTACGGTTTTAGAGCCCCCGAAAGCCAAAGAGGGATTCTTCAAGCGCATGAAAAACAAAGTTACCGGCAAGGACAAGAAAGCAGAAACCGCTTCCGAATCCAAAGCTTCCGCACCGGCAGCAAAACAGACTGCCAGCAAAGCGCCGGCTCCGCAGAAACAGGCTGCCGCAAATACAGGCAATGCTTCTAACGTAAAGAAATCAGGTTCCAAGAAAAAGAAGAAAAAGTAAAAAAAATCCATCTGCCTTAGTTTTTTCAGCAGATGGATTTTTTTATGCATTTTTCCGGGAGCGGATCGTGACCGCAATGCGGTTCTCCGCCGCGTGGGCGCCGTTCATTTCCAGCGCGTAATCGACTTCCAGCCGGATATTTTCCTCTGTCCGAAGAATCAGAAAACGGGAAACCAGCGTTCCCACCTCCAGGTCGCCGAAGGGCGTGCGGTAAAGGCTCCGGAGCTTTTTTCCCTTCTCAAAACTCATGGAGGATTCCACGGCTCCGTGCCGGATCACCGTAAGTTTCGTATCGCTGAACTTCAGGAGATTCCTGATTGTCTCCCCACCGTCCTCCACGATCTCATCGTATTTTACAAAACTCAAACCGTCCCTCTCAAAGAACTGGCCCGGCAGCATCAGCTCCGTAGTGTCTGACTCCTGGCCCTCTGCGTACTGCAATCCTTTGATCCGGATCATCACATCTTTTGTCATTTAGTACTCCTCAATGGGGATTTCCTGCGTCGTATCAATATCATACGGAAGGATCGAATTGGCAAATTTATTGAATTTGTCCGCCGCGTCGCTGACATAGAAGCGGTGGCTCATCTCGCTGGGATCGGTCTCCGTGTCCGGATTGGAAAGATTTTCCCGCTCCAGAAGCTTCTTGAGATCCCGAGCAGTCTCATAGGCCGGATTAACCAGATTTACCTTGTCTCCCACAATTTTCTGCACTGTAGACCGGAGCAGCGGATAATGGGTACAGCCAAGAATCAGCGTGTCGATATCATACTGAAGCAGCTCCTCCAGATAACGCCTTGCGACCTCCATCGTGATGGGATCCTTGAGCCACCCCTCTTCCACCAGCGGAACAAAGAGGGGGCAGGCCTTGCTCACCACCTGCACATCCGGTTTCTGCCTGCGGATAAAGCTCGTATAAATGCCGGAATGGACCGTCGCCTCCGTACCGATGACGCCGATGCGGTCATTCACCGTGGTCTCACAGGCCACCCGGGCTCCGGGCTCCACCACACCGATGATGGGAATATCCAGTTCTTTCTTGATGGTTTCCAGCGCATAGGCACTGGCTGTATTGCAGGCGACCACGATGGCCTTGACCTCCTTGGACTGAAGGAAACGGACGATCTGCCTCGAATAGCGGGTCACCGTCTCCTTGGATTTGCTTCCGTAAGGAACTCTGGCCGTATCGCCAAAATATACAATCTCCTCGTTGGGAAGATTCCGCATGATCTCGCGGACCACGGTCAGTCCGCCAACGCCGGAATCAAACACACCGATGGGTGCTTCACACCTGTTTTTCATTTTCTTACCTCCTGAAAAGGAATCGTCTCATTGTACACCGGCTCCCCGGAAAATGCAAGCGCCATAGTTTACTGCGGAAGCTCTTCAATAAGCGGCGTGCCGTCGCTGAGTATCGCGTAAAGGACAGCCTTTTCTTCCTGGTAGACGGTCCTGCCGCTGGTTCCTTCCGTGATCTCCTCTTTGAGGCCTTTCTCTTCTTCCTCTGGAACCAGAACCTCCAGCGTCACGTCGGCCCCGTACTCGGAAGCGATCGTGGGGAGGCCTTTTTTCCCGAGGATGTACTGAATCTTTCCGATGCCATTGTAGTCCGTACGGATGCTAAGCAGTGTCCCCTCTGTCTTTTCGATAATCTTGCTGGCTGCAAGTCCCACCTGTACAGACCGGGAATAGGCGCGCACCAGTCCGCCGGTGCCAAGCAGGGTTCCTCCAAAGTACCGTGTCACGACGACTGCCACATTATGTACTGCCTCGCCAAGCAGGACATCCAGCATCGGCCGACCGGCTGTCCCCTGCGGCTCACCGTCGTCGCTGCACCGCTGCAGCTCCTGATTTTCTCCAACGACAAATGCAGAACAGTTATGCGTCGCATTCCAGTATTTTTTCTTCATAGCCGCAATAAAATCCAGCGCTTCCTCCTCGGACTCTACCGGGCGCACGGTCGCAATAAAGCGAGACTTCTTCTCAACAATCTCGTCTTCGCCACCTTCAAATACGATTTTAATCTGTTTCATATCCTTTTTTCTTTCCTCCGGTTCACGATTTGCAGCCATGTTCAGAACCGTTTCGGCTTCCTCTGAATCGGATGCTTTCTTAATGGATTGTACCACAGTTCCGCAAGAATGGACAGACCATCTTTCCTGCGATCGATAAAAGCACACTGAAATTACATAAAAACCAGTGCCTCATGACATACTATTCTACGACTATAGAAATTTTTCTGCAGAAAAGGAGCTCCCGCAATGAAATCAATTCACATTACCAGAAAACAGCTTCTGACCGGTCTTGCGCTCTTATCCGGTCTGATCGTACTCATTGTCTGCGGGACACTCTGGTATCTCATCGCTACCGCTCCCGATCCGGATATGATCTCTCTCTCTCCGTCTGAATCCGCTACCTATATCTGCGATTCCAACGGCAATTACATGCGCCGCCTCACTTTTGCCACCTCCAACCGGGATCTCGTCACGCTCGATGAAATCCCAAAAGCGCTGCAGCAGGCCGTCATCGCAATCGAAGATGAACGCTTTTACTCGCATCACGGCATCGACATCCACGGCATCCTGCGTGCCTTTTTCAAAGGTATTACGAACGGCTCCTTTTCCGAGGGTGCCAGCACGATTACGCAACAGCTCATCAAAAATCAGGTTTTTACTGAATGGACGACCGAGCGCACATTTCTCGACCGTATGCGCCGCAAGGTGCAGGAACAGTACCTTGCGATCCAGCTCGAAAAACGAAGCAGCAAGGAAGAAATTCTGGAAAATTATCTGAATACGATCAACTTAGGCTCTGGCTGCTACGGCGTCCAGTCCGCCGCAAAGCGTTACTTCGGAAAGGATGTCTCAGACCTCACCCTCTCCGAATGCGCCGTACTCGCCGCGATCCCGCAAAATCCATCCGGCTACAATCCTGTTTCTTTTCCGGAAGTAAACCGCCGTCGCCAGCTCATTGTCCTCAACTATATGGAAGCACAGGGCTACATCTCTCATGATACACATCGGAAAGCAGAGAATGATCCCGTGTATGACCGTGTCCTCGCATCCGATCCGCTATCCGGTTGGGAAAACGTCTATTCCTATTATGAAGATGCCCTGATCTCCCAGGTCACAGACATACTCATGCAGGAGCTCCATTATACACAGGAACAGGCGCACCGGGCCATCTTCAGCGGCGGACTGCGCATTTACTCTGCACAGGATCCCTCTTTACAGTCGATCTGTGATGAAGAGTTCTCCAATCCTGCCAATTTCCCCGCAGGCTCCTTTGCAGAAACACCGCAGGCATCTCTTGTCCTCATGGATCAGCACACCGGTCTTGTGCGTGCACTCGTAGGCGGACGCGGAGAAAAAAAAGCCAGCCTCACCTTAAACCGCGCCACCGATATGCTGCGCCAGCCCGGCTCCACCTTTAAAATCCTCACCGCTTATGCCCCGGCCTTAGATGCCGTCGGCGAAACACTCGCCACTATCTATGAAAACACACCCTTTTTTTACGAGGATGGCACACCGGTCAGTAACTGGGACAGTGCTGATACGAGCAGCGCGGTCACGATCCGGGAAGCAATCACCCGCTCGGTCAATATCGCCGCCGCGCGTTGCATCACTGCCATCACCCCCGCACTCGGATTCCAATATGCGCAGGACCTCGGTATCACGACTTTGCGCCCGGCTACTGACTGTATCCAGCCGCTTGCACTCGGCGGCATCACCGACGGCGTGAGCAATTTAGAGCTCACCGGTGCATTTGCCGCGATCGCAGATGATGGCATTTACCGGACGCCGAAGTTCTTCACAAAGATCCTGAACCGAAACGGCGAGGTGCTCTACGCTTTTTCCGACCTGGAAGCAGATGCTGTATCTGCAAACGAATTACCGGATGATTTTCACACCCGCACCCTGGCAGGACGAGACAACACCCGCGTACTGAAGGACTCGACCGCCTTTCTTCTGACCTCTGCAATGCAAGGCGTCGTCGCCGACCCTTCCGGTACAGCCTATCAGACGGTTTCTGCATCCGGCCAGCCCGTCGCCGGAAAGACCGGAACGACCTCGGACTACAAGGATATCTGGTTCGTCGGCTTCACACCCTACTACACGTGCGGCGTCTGGGGCGGATATGACAGCAACAGGGAGCTGCCGGATGGCTGTCACGGCTATCAAAAAACACTATTTTCCGCTGTGATGAACCGGATTCACAGCACCTTACCCGCATCTGAATTTACCCCGCCATCGTCAGTCCGGCAAATTCAGCTCTGCAAGGAGAGCCATCTGCCTTCCATAGAAAACGGATGCCACGACACCTATACTGAATATTTTGCCGTCGGGACGGAACCGGAAAAAGACTGTCCGCTGCATATCCCGGTTCCGGAGTCGGAGCCGATTGTTATTTACCCGGACATCCTCGATCAGCTGCTTCCGGAGACAGAATCAGAAACCCCGGCAGTCGAATCCGACCAGGAAAGCTCTGACTCTCTGAATACAGAAACAGCATCTCCGGATACGGAGATGCCGCCTTATGAAACAGAATCTGATACTAATTCCCTGCAGGATCTGATGAACCGGCTTGGAGCATAACGCGGATATTCACAGCCCGCTTCTCTGTCTGCTCATAACCGGACAACTGACCGGGACAGGATATTTACAGCTTCTACTCTTCTCCTGCCGCTGTCCGGCAGATCAGGTCTGCACAGGCTGAAATGCCGAGCTGTGAGCTGTCAAGCACGAGGTGATATCCTTTCTTATCATCCCAGTGCATGCACGTATTCGCCCTGTAGAAATTGGCCCGGCGGCGGTCAAACCGCTTCAGGATATTGTCAACCTTTGCTTCCTCTATGCCGTAACACATCCTGGCGCGTTTTTTGCGGAATTCCTTATCTGCATGGATAAATACCCGCAGTACATCCTCGCGATCCCGCAAAATCCATCCTGCGCAGCGACCGACGATCACACATGGTCCCTGCAATGCCATCTCCCGTATCACGCTCTCCTCTGTGACATACAAAGCGCCTTCTTCGCTTAATCCGTCCCGCTCCCCGAGTGCGATCCGGTTCGCCATGCCAAGTGAATACAGCAGGCTGTTCGACGTCGTCTCCTCGAGCTGTACAAGCCGTTCCGGCACGGTATTCATTTTCTCTGCCGCGCGCTCCAGCACTTCTTTTCCATAACACGGAATATCCAGCTGTAGACCGACCCGTGTGCCGATCTCGCTGCCTCCGGATGCATATTCCCGCTCAATCGTAATAATATGGTACTTCATCACATTTCCTCCCTGCTGTTATTACCTGTTCATAATTGACTCACGCACTGCGGCAAAGCGGACATTCGCAATCCGCTTTCGCTACTTGCTCATGAACGCAGGCGTTTCACGCACTGCGTTCAAACTGGCTGTTGTACAGCTCCGCATAGAAGCCGCCCTGTCTCATCAGTGTATCATGGTCACCCTGCTCAATGATATCTCCATCCTTCATGACCAGAATCAGATCGGCATCCCGGATTGTTGAAAGGCGGTGCGCGATAACAAAGCTCGTCCGTCCCTTCATCAGATTATCCATTGCCTTCTGAATCTGCGTCTCAGTACGGGTATCGACTGAGGAGGTCGCCTCATCAAGAATCAGGATCTTATTGTCTGCCAGGATTGCCCGCGCGATCGTGAGCAGCTGCTTCTGTCCCTGAGAGACATTGCTCGTCTCTTCATTCAGAACCATCTGATAGCCGCCCGGCTGCTGCATGATAAATTTATGGATATGAGCTGCCTTGGCTGCTGCGATGACTTCCTCATCCGTCGCATCCAGCCTGCCATACCGGATATTTTCCATGATCGTTCCGGAGAACAGCCAGGTATCCTGCAGTACCATACCAAACATTTCCCGCAGCTCCTTGCGGTTGAAGTCCCGCACATCATGCCCGTCGATCCGGATACTGCCTTTATTGACATCGTAATAACGCATCAGCAGCTTGACCATTGTCGTCTTACCGGCTCCGGTAGGACCTACGATCGCGATCTTCTGTCCATCCTTTACCTTTGCAGAAAAGTCGTGAATGATCAGCTGATTCGGATCATAGCCAAATGCCACGTGGTCAAATGTCACATTTCCGTTCAGGCCATCTGTCGCTGCCGGATGATCGACCTTCTGATCCTCCTCCTCTTCCTCAAGGAATTCAAATACACGCTCGGATGCGGCAGCTGCAGATTGCAGCATATTTGTCACCTGCGCGATCTGCTGGATCGGCTGCGTAAAGTTCCGGATGTACTGGAAGAAGGACTGGATATCTCCGACCTCAATCGCATTTTTGATGACGAGGAATCCGCCAAGAATCGCCACTACGACATATCCCAGATTGCCGATGAACTGCATGACCGGCATCATAATACCGGAGAAGAACTGAGACTTCCAAGCTGAATTATACAGCTCTTTATTTACTTTTTCAAATGCTTCTACAACATCCTTTTCTTTATTAAATACCTTTACGACGTCATGTCCGCCATATATCTCTTCGATCTGCCCGTTTACCTCGCCGAGATAGCGCTGCTGATTGCGGAAAAATTTCTGCGACCGTTTCATCACTGTCCCGATAATCCCCATCGATAGCGGAAGGATCAGAACCGCTGCAAGCGTCATCCACACATTGATACTCAGCATCATGATAAGCACACCGATCAGCGTCGTGACCGAAGTGATCAGCTGTGTGATACTCTGATTCAGTCCATTCTGCAAGGTATCCACATCATTCGTCACTCTGGAGAGGATTTCTCCGGTCGTCCTGCTCTCATAATACTTTAATGGAAGCCGGTTGATCTTTCCGGAAATATCCCTCCGGAGACTGTATGTCACATCATTCGAAATTCCCGTCATGATAAAGCCCTGAATAAATGAGAAGATCGCCGAGCAGACATACAGGGAAAGCGTAAACAGCAGGATCTGCGTAATCTTTGTAAAATCAATTCCACCGCTTCCGCCAATCTTTGCGACCAGACCGTTAAACAGCTCCGTCGTCGCTTTACCGAGAATCTTCGGTCCTACAATATTAAATACGGTCCCGGCAACTGCAAAGATCAGCATGATTACAAACCGGAATTTATATTTTGACATATAGCGGATGAGTTTGCCGATGCTTCCTTTAAAGTCTTTGGCTTTCTCGCCGCCCATTCTTCCTCCGTGCATGCCATGCATGCCACGTGGTCTTGATTCACTCATCTGGCCTGCTCCTTTCTCATCCCGCAAGCTCTTTTTCGGAGAGCTGTGATTTTGCGATCTGACGGTACACTTCACAGTTTTCCATCAGTTCTTTATGTGTTCCCTTACCGGCAATTTTTCCATCATCCAGTACGATGATCAGATCGGCATGCAGGATCGTACTGATCCGCTGAGCCACGATCATGGTCGTCGTATCCGCCGTCTGCTTTTTCAGCTCCCGACGAAGTGTGACATCCGTCTTATAGTCCAGCGCAGAAAAGCTGTCATCAAAAATGAGGATCTCCGGTTTCTTCGCAATCGCCCGCGCAATGGAAAGGCGCTGCTTCTGCCCTCCGGATACATTTGTACCACCCTGCGCAATCGGAGCTTCATACGTTCCCTCTTTTTCTTCGATAAACTCCGTCGCCTGTGCAATCGCTGCCGCCTGTTTCACATCCTCGCCGGTCGCATCCGGTGCTCCATAGCGGATATTTGAATCAATCGTGCCGGAAAACAGTGTGCTCTTCTGCGGCACATAGCCGAGCCGGTCACACAGATCCTTTTTCGCCATATCACGGACATCCACGCCGTCAACCATGACTGCGCCTTCCGTCACGTCATAGAACCGCGGGATCAGATTAATCAGCGTGCTCTTTCCGCTTCCGGTGCTTCCGATAAAGGCCACTGTCTGTCCTTTTTCCGCACGGAAGGAAATATCATCGAGCACTTTCTCATCCGCCCCCGGATAGGAGAACGATACATGAGAAAACTCTACCGTTCCCTTCTCATTTGCTTTTGGCTGCTTAGGCTGTGCCGGATCGTGAATCGTCGGCTCAGTGCTCAGCACCTCATAAATACGTTTCGCCGCTACATTTGCCCGCGGGATAATGACCGACATCATCGCGATCATCAAAAACGACATAATGATCTGCATCGCATACTGGATAAATGCCATCAGATCGCCGACCTGCATGGTGCCACCGTCGATTGCATAGCTTCCACTGTAAACAATCAGCACGGAAATGCCGTTCATAATGACCATCATAACTGGCATCATAAAGGTCATGCATCGGTTGACAAACAGGTTCGTCCTTGTCAGATCCTGATTGGCCTTCTCAAAGCGCTCCTCCTCATGCGTCTCCGCACTGAAGGCACGAGTGACCATGATACCAGTCAGCTGCTCTCTTGTGACCAGATTCAGACGGTCGATCAGCTCCTGCAGCTTCGTAAACCGAGGCATCGCTATCTTAAACAGTACTCCAATAACAATCATGATCAGGATGACCGCCAGTGCGATAATCCAACTCATTGATACGTCCGTTTTTACGACCTTGAGCACACCGCCGATACCGAGAATCGGTGAATAGAGCACCAGGCGGAAGCCCATTGCCAGCAGCATCTGAATCTGCTGGATATCATTCGTGCTTCGCGTGATCAGCGAGGCAGTGGAAAACTGATTGAACTCATGGCTGTTGAAGCCGATGACCTTGCGGTAAACATCGTTTCTCAAATCGTGTGCCACGACCGCTGCCACTCTTGCAGAGAAAAATGTCACCAGTACTGCAGCAATCATCGCCAGCAACGCAATCAGAAGCATTATGCCGCCGATACGCAGCAGATAATGAATCTGAAGGCTGTCAAGATCCTCACCAAGCGCTTCATACTCTTCCTGTACAAACAGAATTGCGGACTGTGCCGTCATCGTATCCGGCATGTCTGCAGTCTTTTCCTTAAGCTTCTGCAGCATCTCCATGCGGGTCTCCTGCGGAAGCTGCTTCACTGCATCCAAAGCCGAGACTCCTTCCGGCAGCTGCATCGCGTCGCCGCTATCCATACCAAATGCACTGTCCTCACTCCCCATCTGTTCCAGACTCACAAGCATCATCTCGCTTTCGGACAGCATATCTGCCAGCTCCTCCCGTTCAGATGATTTGATATGCTCCTTCAGCACATACATATCGCCATCCTGCGTGTAATACTGATCCAGCAGCGACTTTCCGTCATCATTCAGAAACAGCTCCAGGTTCGCCTTTGTACCGGCGCTCATTTTTTCCGGCACACCGTCCTCAATGCCCTTTTGCTGAATCCCTTCATTTACAATCTTTGACGTATATTCCGGCAAGGTCAGATCGCAGTGCGCCTGCAAAAACAGCAGCGCAACAATCGCAACGACAAGCCCTGCCGAGCTTTTGAGATATTTTGTCAGCTTTGTCATGCCCTTCCTCCTTTTCTGGTTTCACAACTCCATGCTTCTTTGTCCTTCTCCGGAGAACGCACTCCTTCCAAAGGCAGCTCCTCTTTCCCGCCTGAAAGTACATTCAGGTTCTGAATCATACGGGTAAAAAAGTGTCTCGCCAGCTCCAGCTCTTCCTCCGAAAATCCGGCAGTCAGGACCTTCTCATTTTCCTAAATCACAACCTCGATCTGTGCTGAAATCCTGATCCCTTTTTCCGTCAGGTAAATCCGGCTGATCCGCATATCATTCGGATCCGGTCTCCGGTAGATCACATCTGCCTTCTCCAACCTTTTCACTGTCACCGCCACCGTCGGTGGCTTCACGTGCAGACACTCTGCCAGCTCCCGCTGACTGATCCCCTCTTTATGGCTGATGATATTCAAAAATGGCAGCTGTCCCGGATGCACACCCATATCTTTCAGACGCCCGAAGTTCACCTCCGTATACCGATGCAGCAACCTCATAAATGCCCCCTGCAGGCTCTGAGGATTCTCTTTTTTACACTCACACATTTTCTCACCTCATTTCCAAGATATACACCTGAATAAATCGCTTTTCATCCCAGTTTTTATTTAGCCGACTAACAGTTAGCCAACTAAATTAGTTATACTCATTTTACCAAAAAAATCAAGGGGATTTTGTGCACTTTATAAAAAGTTTAGAAGTGAATTTTAGGTTGACGGAATCCCGCCGCTGTTTTATAATAGATAGGTACGACAGCGAAAAGTCTTTTCCGTTGCCTTACCAAATATGGAGACGTATCGAAGTGGCCATAACGAGCTTGACTCGAAATCAAGTTGTCGG
>OLQK01002178.1_pt1 | contig 10924 bp, 8 predicted proteins | sample 1672501 | NCBI WGS metagenome assembly OLQK01 (sample SAMEA3136693, study PRJEB25190) | human gut metagenome | biome: human gut; feature: human-associated habitat; material: faeces | place: Austria | collected 2013 | reverse complement strand
GATAGGGCGTCGCGCTCGCGGAGGGCGTTTCGGCATGCAAAGGCCCCGCCCCCCTCGGGAGGCGGGGCCTCCGCGCGTTCCGGGGCTCCGCTCCCCTAGGAGGCGCGTGGCGTTCCGTGTCCGGGGTCTTGAGGCTCATCCCGCTCGGGAGCTGGATCGCGAAGCCTTCGAGTAATCCGTCTCCGGCCTTATTCGCCCTCTTCTTTCTCCCATTGTCTACTGCTTCCCTTTTCCTTGCGTTCCGCATGCGCCGAAGCGCCGTTGGGACAACTCGCTTGCTATATATGTTGACAACATGCATGCTTAAGGAGTATAGATGTTATTAGCATATAGAGGCGAGCTTGCGGAAGGAAGTGGGGCCTATGCCGAGAGACGATTGCGGCGGAGAGGGTGCGGCGCGTCAGCCGTGTTGTCGACGCCGCGGAGGCGGCGGCGGGGCGTTGGTCGAGCCTGCCGCCCTTGCAGCATTGCTGTATGCGGGCGGATATGGCTACGACATGCGCAAGGCGATCCTCGAGCGTACGAATGGCGAGGTGGATGTCGACGTAGGCGGCTTGTACCGGTCGCTCAGACGGCTCGAGGACGAAGGTGCGGTGGCATCTCGATGGTGCGACGAGGACGTTGGGCCGCGCCGTCGCGAGTACGAGCTGACGCAGCAGGGAGTCGAACTGGCCGAACAGTGGCTCGATGCGCTTCGGGCGCGACGGCGCCTCGATGATTTGCTGGTCGAGTTGCTGGAAGGCGGCTTGGCGGAGCTGAAACGAAACGACGTTTGAAGTATTATCCGGACATGAATGAAAGAAGGGCGAGATGGGCGAGACGATGAAGCTTGCGGTGCCGACGATGGGCGAAGCGGGGTTGGAATCCGAGCGCGCGGGGCATTTCGGCCACTGCGACTGCTTCACTGTGGTGGAGATCGCCGATGGCGAGATCACGGGTACGAGCGAGGTGGCCAACCCTCCGCACGAGGAAGGCGAGTGCATGCGTCCGGTCGGCTTGTTGGCCAAAGCCGGAGTGGACGCTATCGTGGCGGCGGGCATGGGCATGCGCCCGCTCACGGGCTTCAACCAGGCGGGCATCACGGTGTACTTCGAAAACCAGACGCCGATCGTGGGTGATGCGGCGAAGCTGGTGGCTGCGGGCAGCGTGCCGGTGATGAGCGCGGACAACGCGTGCAACCATCACCACTGATCACCTGTTTGACGAGGTCGTTCGAACACCCTCGAAGCTTGGGCTTCGAGGGTGTTCTTCTTTGCGCGTTTGAAAGGTCATGCTATGCTGCAAGGAAGCGAATGAAAGGACGAAGCGGTGCGGCAACTCGATGAAGAAGGCAGATATCGTCTCGGGGCAGCGGACCTTCTGACGTCGAAGCGCTGCGTGCTGGAAGGGGCGGTGCCTCCGATCGCTATCACGCAGGAGGAGCCTGTTCGGTCGTACGGTTGGGTGAGCAAGGGGCTGCCGACGCCCGCCACGGGCGGACTCTATGTTGTCGAGTTCTTCGGAAAAAGCGATATCGCGATCTTGGCTTATATCGATCCGTTCGGGCGCGTGTTTTCGACGAGCGAAGCGTCTGCCGTGCCTCCGGCGAGGACTCCCGATCTGACGTTCGCGAGGGTTCCCCAGCAGGCTGCCGGAGAAGAGCTGGGGTGCGTGTACGTCCATGAAAGCGACGGGTCGAAAAAAGATGTTGCCCAGTACCGCTGCGCAAGCGGCCGCTATGCGCTGTTCGATTCTTGGTACGACTTCGGCCCGTACGACATGAACTTGACGTACGAAGACGCGATGGCTCGGGCGTATTTGGCGTTCGTGCTGCGTCCTTCGCTCGGAGCGCCGTCGGTACCCGAGCGCGGCATCGGCGGCGTGTTCGAGCGGCTGAAGGGTGACAAGCCCTTGACGGCGATGCGATCCATCGTGGAGGACGCGCGCTGTGCCGAGGACGATCCGGTGTGCAAGCCTCCTGCGCTCGTCAGCTGCTTGGCGCACTGGCTGACCGAGGCGGGGCTGGACAAACTGGCAGGGGTCAAGGACGAGGCGCTGCGCTTGGTTCGCACCGTGCGCTACGCCAACACCTATTATCTGGGCGTGGAAGACGGGGAAGCTCCTATCACGATCGAGACGGTGTGGGCGATCGAGGCTGCGCTCAATCGGTTTCTGCTGGTAAGCGAGGCGTTCGGCGATCGCGCCTCGATGGCAACGGAGGCGGATTGCGCTCGGTGGGACGCCTATCTGCTGGAAACGGTGGCTGCGCAGCGTCCAGTGATGGACGGGCCTGCGGATGCGCCTGCGGCAGAGCGGGCGGGCGAATGGAGCGTGCGGTGCGCGATAGGGGCGATGCTCGAGCGGTTGCGGCTTCCGGTGCGTTTGGACGCGTCGATGCGCTTCGACGTGGAGGCGGGGGCGGCGGCGTTCGATCTGAAGGTTCCGGGCGCGTCGCTCATGCCGTCGTGGGCGTGGCGGGAGGAAAGCGGCTGGGTGCAGGCGAGCGAGCGCGATCGGGACGCGCAGGCGCATCGCTACGCGCTGCATCTGGGGCTGGTGCTGGCTGCTGCTGCATTCGACGCTTCGTCTGGAATCCGACGCGTCGACATCGTGGCGCGGCCGTGCGAGAACGCGGCGCCGAGCTCGAGCGACGAAAGTAAGGGAGAGTTTCCGCGCGAGTCGTCTGCGCGGGCGTTCGTGCAGACGACGTTCGCTCGGGAAACGTACGAGGCGTTCGGACGCTTCGAGGATGCGCGCGCCGGCGACCCGTTGCCGCCGTATGCGGCGAGCGGGGCGATCTTCGATGTGGAGGCGGCCGAAGCGTTCGCGTACGTCGACGCCCTTCCGTCGCACGAGCTGCGTCTGCAGATGCCGGAAGTGGTCGACGGGGCGTTGGCGGACGACATGCGCGTCCAGCTGGGCGCCGAGCGATGCAAGGACATGCGCATCACCTTTCATGCTGCGCGTCGCCGCATGGCCGAAGGCCTTGCCGACGAGATCGTGCGCGCTTCGAGCACGGCGGACGCCATCCGGCTCGTTCGCGCGGCGCAGGAGGAGGCGGCAGTCCAGGACGACGACCGTACGGTAGCGTCGTGCACGCGGCTCATGGCGGCGCTTGCCGAAGGCGAGATCGGCTTGGGCGATCAGAACGCAGTGGTGGCGCGCTTCCTCGGAGAGGATCGGTGCCTTGCGGCGCTCGGACGTGCTCGGTCGTTGTCTACGAGCGGCGACCAGGAGACGGCGGTGCAGGTGCTCATCGATGCCGTAGGGGAAGCGGCGGCCCTCGACGGGTTCGTGGACGGCGCGACCACCGTGTACCGTTCGTTCGACTCGTACGCGTCGCGCGTGCTGTACAACCGTGCGCGGGCGGGTGCGGGCGCTCCGTCGCGCGCTTCGGCGGATGCGGGCAAGCGGGTGGAGGTGGTCCCCGATTCCTACTACCTGTGCCATCTGGAGATCACGCAGCTTTTGGAGCACTCGTTCGAGCGTACCGAAGAGGCGTTGCGGTTCGGCCAGCGCGCCATCGAGCTGGGGCCTGCGACGGCAGCCGGCTACCGTCAGCTGGGTCGCGCTTACATGTTGGTGGGCGACATGGAGAACGCCGCCGCGGTGCTGGAGGAGGGACTGCTGATCGCCGTGCAGCCCAGCGACATCGCCATGGCGTACTACCAGCTTGCGTACGTGCTGTGGAAGGCGGGACGGCCGCAGGCGGGCGCGGCATGCTACCTTAAATCGCTCATGACCTCGTCGTCGATGGCGATGCAGGCCACGGCCGAACTCCAGGAGCTGGTGGAGGAGACGGGCGTGGCGCTGCCGCCGAGGGAAGTCGTCGACGAAGAACTGGCGAAGCATGCGGTGCCGGTGGCGCCTACCGCCGAGGTGCTCGAAGCGTTGGGCTCCGGCGCGTCCGCTGCCGTCGATGTCGGGATGTTCCCCGTCGCACGCAACCTGCTGGCCCTGCGCCTGCGCTACCGTCCGGACGACGCGCTGGTGAACGTGCTCCGTTCGTTGGGCGAGTGATGGCGGCTTCGCGGGTGTTTGCGCTACAATAGACCGATTCAGAATGCGAGAGACGAAGGATACGCCATGGCTTTGCAAGCTCCCGAAGGAACGAAGGACCTCCTGCCCGACGAGGCGAAATTCTGGGCGCACTTCAAGGCGACGGCCGCCGACATGTTCGGTCGCTACGGCTATGTGACTATCGAGACGCCCGTCTTCGAGCAGACCGAGCTGTTCGTGCGCGGCATCGGCGAGGCTACCGATGTCGTGTCGAAGGAGATGTTCACGGCGATCTCGGGCGAGAACCTGAACAAGCTTCTGGGCGGCGGCACCATCAAGGGCAAGAGCCGCCTGTCGCTGCGTCCCGAAGGCACGGCGGGTGTGGTGCGCGCGGTGGTGCAGCACGATCTGGTGCCGCAGGGCGCGGCTCCGGCGAAGCTCATGTACGCAGGCCCGATGTTCCGCGCCGAGCGTCCGCAGAAGGGTCGCCAGCGTCAGTTCAACCAGGTAGGCGTCGAGTGCCTGGGCGCCGAAGATCCCAGCGTGGACGCCGAGGGCATCATCATGCTCATGCGCTTCTTCGCCGCCATCGGCATTCCCGTGGACGCCACGCGCCTTCTGGTGAACTCTATGGGCTGCGAGCAGTGTCGCCCGGCGTACCGCGATGCCGTGAAGGCGTACATGGACGCGCATGCGGACGAGCTGTGCGACGAGTGCAAGCGCCGCGCGGAGATCAACCCGCTGCGCGCGTTCGATTGCAAGAACCCCGACTGCGCCGCCGTGATGGCCGATGCGCCGAAGATCACCGAGCACCTATGCGACGACTGCCGCGAGCACTACGACACCGTGAAGGCGTACCTCGGCGGCGCGGGCCTTTCCTTCGAGGAGGATCCGAAGCTGGTGCGCGGCTTGGACTACTACACGCGCACGGTGTTCGAAGTGCAGGTGACCGAGGGTATGGGCAGCCAGAACGCCATCGGTGGCGGAGGGCGCTACGACAAGCTGGCCGAGGAGGTGGGCGGGCGCCCCACGCCCGGCTTCGGCTTCGCGCTGGGCTACGAGCGGTGCGCGTTGGCGCTGCAGGCGGCGGGCTACGAGTTCCCCGCGGCTCGGCGCTGCGACTTCTTCGTGGCCTGCGTGGACGACTCGGTGCGCGCGGAGGCGTTCTCGCTCGTTCAGGCTTGCCGCGACGCGGGGCTCATCGGCGAGATGGATCATCAGCATCGCAGCTTGAAGAGCCAGTTCAAGCTGGCCGACAAGCTGGGTGCCGTGGTCGTTGCGGTTCTGGGTCCCGACGAGCTGGCCGCCGGCCAGGTGAAGGTGCGCAACATGCGGACGCACCAGGAGAGCGCGGCGGATCTCGCCGCGCTGAAGAAGCTGCTGGCGCATTTCGGCGGCGAGCCGTTCGGTGGAGAGGCGGATTCCCTCGAGGCTGTGCTGGGCAAGCTGGAAGCCCGATAGCCGTCAGCGTGCGGGAGGGGCGATAGCGAGCAAGACGACGAAGGCGGCCGAGAGGCCGCCTTCGCTTGGGAGAGGGAGGATCTTGTTAGAGGCTTACCATTTCCCGGCGCTCAGGTTCTTGCCGAGCAGGTAGCCGAAGGTGGTGCAGGCCCCGCCCAGGTTGATGCCGGGCACCTTGTAGTCGTACACGTCGCCGTACATGTCTCCCACGACGGTGCCCACGCCGTACAGGCCGGGGATGGGGTCGTTTTGGTTATCGCACACGTGCATCTGGATGTCGGTGTTGAGGCCTCCTGTGATGCATAGCGTGTAAGGCTCGTTTTTGATGCCGTAGAACGGGGGCTGCTTCACTGGCAGCAGGAAGCGCTTGTCCTTGTGGAACTCGTCGTCGAGGCCCGTCTCGCAGTACGAGTTGTACCGTTCGACCTGGGCGAGGAACTCCTCGCGCGGCAGACCCAGACCGTCGGCCAGCTCTTCGAGCGTGTCGGCCTTCACGGCGTTCTCGGCCATCGTGGCGTCGAAGCCGGCGTACTCGTCGGTGGTGGTCCAGTCGGTGTTGGGGTCGAACAGCGCCTGGATGGCGTCGTAGACCTCCTGCGTGTCGCGCGGCTCGCCGCCCACGCGGTCGCTCTGCCAGGGGGCGGAGTCCTGCACCCAGTTCTCGTCCCAGATGAGGAACGCGCATCCGTCGGGCTGCACGCGCTGCGGATAGGGCATGTAGCCGTACGTGCAGTTTTCGTTGGAGTAGCGCACGCCCTTCTTGTTCACCAGCAGGCCGGGGAACGTGGTGAGCGCGCCTTCCGCCCACCAGCGGCAGGGCAGCACTTCGTCGCCCATCGTGGCCAGCATGGGGGCGTTCGGCGTGTACTTCTGCCAGGACGCGCCGATCCACAGCGCCAGCTTGAGGCCGCTGCCGTCGTAGACGCCGCCGTAGCCGAAGGGCAGCGCCATGGGGCAGTACTTCGCCACCATGTCCTTGTCCTGCGAGAAGTCGCCCGTGGCCAGCACGACGCCCTTCGTGGCCTTGTAGCGGGTGTACTCGCCGTCGCGCTTGGCCACGCAGCCGGTGACGCGGCCGGTGTTGTCGCCCTCGCGGTCGAGCTGCACGGCGGTGGTGCTGAAGAAGACCTGGCCGCCGCCCTTCTGGATTTCCTCGGTCAGCGCTTCGACGACGATCTGCTGCGACGCGCCGGCCGCTTGGGCACCCTCGGCGACGAAGGAGTGGGATACGTTCAGCGTTTTGAGCGGGCCGCCGTCCCACCAGTCGGTGCCGCCGTCGCGCTGGTTGTTCTCGATGACGGCGGAGATGCCGTAGGGCTCCATCTTGTCCATGAGCCAGTTCATGGCGTTGCCGGACTCGTTGTAGACGAGCCACCACTTCTCCTGGTCGAGGCGGAAGCTGTTCGACGCGAAGATCTCCTGGAAGATGGGTTCGATCTCCTCGCGGGTGAAGTCGAGGCCCAGCTCGTGGGTGAGGCGCGTGTTGAACGCCGCGTTGGAGCCGCCGCGCGACACGGGGCCGTCGCTCGAGGCGATTACCACGACGTCGGCGCCTTCCTCGACGGCGGACGTGGCGGTGACGAGGCCGCCCACGCCGGCGCCGATGACGAGGATCTCGCATTCCATGGTGTTTCCGATCTTGCTCTCGTCCACGGGCTCGGGCGGAATCTCGAAGTTCTACTTCGCGTTCGTGAATTTCTCGGCGTCGAGCACGAGGTCGCCCGATGCGGCGGCGACGGTTTCCTTATCCTGCGGCGCGCATCCGGCCAAGCCGAGCGTGCCCGCTGCGGCCGCGGCGGCTCCGGCCACCGTGGCGCCCTTCAGGAAGCTGCGACGATCCATCGACCTTGCTGTTCCCATGTTCCCTCCTTCGTTCGGATGATCCCCTGCCGAGCGCTGCGGCGACGTCTTTCGCTTCGTCTTGCGCGACGCTCGACGGGATGTAGCGTATGCCCGATCGGGCCGGCGCGCGTCACTCAAAACGTGGCATTGGCGGGTTCGAAGGCATGCGGGCGCGCATCTCACTCGAAATGCGTTATTCCTTGGCGGCGCTGTCATTTATACTGGCACCATGGCATCGCGTCCATGGAAGGGGAATCATGGAAAAGGGGAGGGCCGATACCGAAGGAGGCTCCACGCTGTTCGTCCGCCCGACGGTGCTGGACGCAGGAATCGGGGTGCTGTACTTCTTCACGTCGCATATGGTCATCCGGGCGATGTACTCGATCGGGGTTGATCGCACGTCGACGGAGCTGTCCGTGTTCTTCCTCGTGGTCATCGCATCGGTCATCGCGGCGCATCTGCTGTCGAAGCCGCTGCTGCGGGCGCGCCGGTTCGCGGAATCGGCTTTGGGGATACCGGCGGTCAGCGTGACGGCGGCGTTGGGAGCCACGCTCGCGCTCGTGTCGATGCTGCCGGTGGTGGGCGTGGGGCTGTTCTATGCGTCGGGCGCCTTGCTGGGGCTTGCGTGCGGGTGGATCATCGTCATCTGGACGTCGACCATCCACGCTTCGCGGCCCGAGAGCGCCTCGTTCTACCTCGATCCGGCGCTCGTGGTGGCCGTCGTGTGCTATTTTCTGTTCCGCTGCGTCAGCTCGTTCTCGGACACGATCGCGCAGGGGTTCCTGCTCGCGCTGCCGCTGGTGACCATCGCGTGCATCATCCGCGCCGCCAAGCCCGCCGACGAGGGCGATGCGCCCGCGCTGGGCGAGGGGACGCAGGCGCTGCAAGTGCTGGTGGCGGTTGCAGCGGCGTTCGCCATCGGCTGCAGCGTGACCGTGTACTTGGCGGGGCGCGAGAACGACGTGTTGTCGTCGGGGCTTAACTACATGGTGCTGTTCGAGGTGCTGGCGGTCATCCTCATGGCGTTCTGCTGCTGGCTGATGAGCCGGTTCTCGCAGCAACGGGGCGCGCTGTCGCCGCGCGGCACCGCGGTGCTTTCGTTTTGCGTGTGCTATCTGCCCCTGTTCTCCATCGGGCTGGTGATGGGCGGGGCGGCCATCCCGTCGAACGCGCCGGACGCGCTGTGGGAGAGCAACGTGTGGGTGCTGCTCATCGCCATCTTCGCTTACGACATCCGCGATTCGGTGTACGCCATCCGCGGGTTGGCCGTGGGGCTGATGTTCGAGGCCATGTGCATCGGCCAGCTGATCGCGCGCGTGTCCACGCTGAGCTTCTCGTCGTGCGCGCTTGCGGTGGCCGGGGCGCTGACGGCGCTGTACTTCTTCAGCGTGGGAAGGCAGCTGCTGCGCGGGGTGCCGAAGAGGAAGCAGCCGCGCGAGGAGGAGAGGCGGGCCGAGGAGCCGCGGGCGCGCGCCGAGGCGGAGACGGAAGACGAGGCGATGCCGTCCGAGATGCTGGCGTACTGCCGCAAGCTCGCGCTGGAGAACGGCTTGACGCCGCGGGAGGCCGAGATACTCGGGCTCATCGCCATGGGGCGCAGCGCGAAGTACATCGCCGAGGAGTTGACGATCTCGCACAACACGACGCGCACCCATATCAAGCACGTGTACGAGAAGCTGAACATCCACTCGAAGCAGGAGCTGCTCGACCTCGCGCTGTTCGGGTCGGGATTGATATGAGGCGCGCCCGCGCCGCCGGGGCGGGCGGCGTGTTCGCGAGGGGCGGGATAGGCAAACGTCTTAAAAGGCGGCTGCCCCTATTTACGGCATTGATCGGTGTCGCGTGGGGCGCCGGTGGCGTTTGAGTGCTCGGTCATGTATACTACATGCATATCGCAGTTTCATGAAAGGAGCCCTCATGCCGGCGTTGCAGGTGCGAGATTTTCCCGACGATTTGTACGAGCAGTTGAAGGCGTATGCGGCCAGCCAGCATCGCAGCATCGCGCAGCAGACCATCGTGGCGGTGGAGCAGATGCTGGAGGCCGCCGACGCGCAGCATTATTGGGACGGGCATGACCTGCACCGCCTGGAGCGGCGCCCGCGTTACTTCGACTTCGACACCGAGGCGAAGCGAGCCGTGCGCATCGAGAAGCGCAAGGAGCTGTTCGCGGAGATCGACAAGCTGCCGAAATTTGACGTTCCGGATGATTTTCCGGACACGGTGGAACTCATACGCCAGGGTCGCGAGGAGCGGGATGCGATTATCGACGCGATGATTGCTGCCGAGAAGCAGAAGGCGGTCGAAGCATGATAGTCCTTGATTGTTCTGCGGCGGTTGACATGGTAAGGGAGACCGAAGCCGGTCGAGCTCTGAGGCAATTGATGCTTGAAGGAGAAGAGGTAATCAGCTCTCAGCTCTTTCTCATTGAGGTGTCGAATGCTTTTTGGAAATACCATAAAGCGGGTCTTCTTGATGAGAAAACGGTATGCGCCAACATCGAGAAAGCGATCGCTCTCGTAGACGAGTTCTGTGATCTTGATAAAACCCAGTGCTGCGAGGCCACGAAAGAAGCGATGCGCTTGCGCCATCCCGTTTACGACATGCTGTACTTCGTGCTCGCGCGGCGCAATGCGGCCACGTTGTTCACGCTGGATCGCAAGCTGCAACAGTTGTGCTTGGACAACGGAGTGGACTGCGTGCTGACGGACGCCGAGTTCTAGCGGGGCGTTCGCGCGCATTTTGCATGAAACCGGATACCTGTTTCGACCCGCACTCCCTCGATGCTGTACAATGACTAAGTTTGAGTAACGTCTGCCGCGCACCTGTTGGGCGGCGGATGCAGATAGCGGTGCTGAGGAGCAAGGAACCAACTCTATGACGGACTTCATGAACGAATACTGCATGCATACCGCCACGTGCGGCGAGCTGCGCAAAGGCGACGTCGGCCGCGAGGTCGTGCTGTGCGGCTGGGCGTGGCACAATCGCGACCACGGCGGGCTCATCTTCATCGACCTGCGCGACCGCGCGGGCTACACGCAGGTGGTCGTCGACCCTGACTGCGTGAGCGCCGACGACTTCGCGAAGGCCGAGCACCTGGGCCGCGAGTACGTGCTGAAGGTCGCGGGCACGGTGCGCGAGCGCGGGGCGGAAGCCGTGAACCCCAACATGGCCACGGGCGAGATCGAAGTGCTGGCGAAGTCCGTCGAGGTCCTGAACACGAGCGTGACGCCGCCGTTCTCCATCGAGGACGGCATCGAGACGGACGAGACCACGCGCATGAAGTGGCGCTACCTGGACATCCGCCGTCCCGAGATGTATCAGGCCCTGCACTTGCGCCACAAGGTGGCCCAGGCCATGCGCGGCGCGCTGAACGAGCGCGGCTTCCTGGAGGTGGAGACGCCCATCCTGGCGAACTCCACGCCCGAGGGCGCGCGCGACTACATCGTGCCGAGCCGCCCGAACCCGGGCCGTTTCTACGCGCTGCCCCAGAGCCCCCAGCAGTTCAAGCAGATGCTGATGGTGGGGGGCATCGAGCGCTATTACCAGATCGCCCGCTGCTTCCGCGACGAGGACCTGCGCGCCGACCGCCAGCCCGAGTTCACGCAGGTGGACATCGAGATGGGCTTCGTGCAGGGCGAGGACG
>OLQK01002177.1_pt1 | contig 10927 bp, 8 predicted proteins | sample 1672501 | NCBI WGS metagenome assembly OLQK01 (sample SAMEA3136693, study PRJEB25190) | human gut metagenome | biome: human gut; feature: human-associated habitat; material: faeces | place: Austria | collected 2013 | reverse complement strand
TAACAGACCAAACTGCAGCCATCTCTTATAAACATCCGGGCTTGCGGTCAGCTCAAATCCACCGATATCGTGACTCCAGAATGAAAATCCGGACATTGTAAAGGATAATCCGCCACGCAGACTTTCTGCCATAGATGCATAAGATGCAGAACAGTCACCGCCCCAGTGTACCGGGAACTGCTGTCCACCGACAGTTGCACTTCTTGCAAACAGGACTGCTTCACCTTCTCCACGCTCTCTTGTCAAAAGATCGAATACCGCTTTGTTGTATAACTGTGTATAGTAATTATGCATGCACCACGGATCTGAGCCGTCAAAATATTCTACATCTACAGGTATACGCTCGCCAAAATCTGTCTTGAAGCAGTCAACGCCCATATCAAGCAGAGTTTTTAATTTTGCAATATACCAGTTTGTTGCCTCCGGGTTTGTGAAATCTACAAGGCCCATTCCCGGCTGCCAGTTGTCTACCTGCTTGATTCCTCTTCCATCTGCACGTTTTAGAAGATATCCTTTTTCCAGTCCTTCACGGAAAAATCCTGTGCCCTGTGCAATATAAGGGTTGATCCATACACAGATTTTCAGTCCCTTTTCTTTGTAACGTTTCAACATTCCTTTTACGTCCGGGAATACACGGTCATCCCACTCAAAATCACACCAGTGGAATTCCTTCATCCAGTAACAGTCAAAATGAAATACTTCCAGCGGAAGATTTCTTTCTTCCATTCCGTTGATGAAAGTACTTGTTGTCTCTTCATCATAATTGGTTGTAAAGGAAGTTGTCAGCCACAGTCCGAATGACCATCCCGGTGCAAGTGCCGGTTTGCCGGTCAGATCTGTATAAGTACGGATCACATCTTTCATTGTGTCTCCGTAGATTAGATCAAATCGAAGCTCTTCGCCTTTTACGGAAAATCCCACATATTCTACTTTCTCACTTGCCACTTCAAAGGATACGTTATCTGTATGGTCTACCAAAATTCCATAATTCTTATTTGTCATATAAAACGGAATATTTTTGTAAGAAATCTGGGAAGCAGTACCTCCGTCTTCATTCCAGCAGTCTACAACCTGTCCGTTTTTCACAAAGGAAGTGAAGCGTTCTCCCATTCCATATACGCACTCTCCCGGTGCCAGAGAAAGCTCTGTATTCATATACGGTGTATAATCTGAATACATATAGTTACTTTCCGGGAATTTTGTCGAATTGCTTCTGTCATACTGCATATATCCGATATTTCTGAATCCACAGGTTGTCAGTACTTTTCCGTCTGCTTTATATTCGATTTTAAAATCCTTACGGTCTACGCATACCTGCATTCTTCCGGCAGTCATAATCGCTTTTTCGTCTGTGATCTCTACGTCCACATCCTGCATATCTTTGTTGAGTTCAAATCTCGGTTCTTTTCTCTGATAGCCTTCAAAATGCCAGCTTCTGACACTGATCACATCCTTGCGGATTGCTGTAAATTCGATTGTAATCGTTCCAACATCCAAAGCTCCGGAACGGTCCGTAATGATATGAAACGGTGCAACAATCTGCATACCATTTGGAATTTCTTCAACGATAAATGCCTGCATTGCATGAGAAGCATTGGCACGTTCGCTTTTTTCCCAATATCCTTCTGTAAATTTCATTTCTATTCCTCCTGCTATTTCGTGCTCGCTTTTAATTTCTGATTTCTTCTATTTTGCGACGGCTGTCTTTCCCTGCTTCAGATCTTCTACGATTCCATCATATTCTTTATCCAGTTTGTAGAACATCATAATCACGATCTGAAGTACTGCAACTGCTACTGGAATATAGATAAACAATGCCTTGATCGCCATTACAGAAGAAGCGCTCTGAACAGCTGCATTTTCTGCATAATTACCAAGTGCAAGGATCCATCCGAGCATTGCAGATCCAAGCCCGTTTCCTACTTTAAAACCGAAGCTTGAAGCACTGTTGATCAGTCCCTCTGTACGATAACCTGTCTTCCACTCTCCGTATTCAATCGTGTCAGATACAATTGCAAACATACAGGAAGAAATACCTGCATTTCCGATTCCTTTTAATCCGGATGCGATCATAATTCCGATGTAGCTTGTGCCTACAAACTGGAACATACCGAATCCAAGTCCGTATACGATTGCTCCGATAATAAGCATATTTCTTTTACCGATTCTCTTAATGATAAATGCAGTGAAGAACATTGCAACGATCTGAACGACACTTGCCACCAGATTCATCGGTCCAACAAGTTTTGCATTATGCAAAATAACCTTTGCATAGTAAACTGCTGCTCCACCATTTAAAGAATACTGAATAAATATACATACCAATGTCAGTGTGATCATCAGCCAGTATTTATTACAGAACAACAGACGGATTCCTTTTACAAACGGAACCTTTTCCTGCTTGCTCTGTACAGATGGTTTTACTCGCTCTTTTGTTCCTGTAAATGTGATAAGGAAAATAACAATTGATAAAACACCAAATACTGCAAAAGTTTTCGTCCATGCGGATGCATTATCTCCAAAGAATTCCACAAGTGGAAGTGTCAGGTTGGTGATAATTAAAGTTCCTGTTGTTGCCAGTGTCATACGAAAGATGCTGAGTACGGATCTTTCGTACTGATCCTGTGTGATCAGAGCATTCAGTGTTGAATACGGTACGTTGATCGCTGTATATACAACAGATGAAACCAGGTTATAAGTAATAAATATATATACCATTTTTGCACTGTTTCCAAGTCCGGACGGAACCGAAAAAAGAAGCACGGCTGCGATGGCAAATGGAATTGCCATTCTTAAAATCCATGGACGGCATTTCCCAAATCTTGATTTTGTACGGTCTACAATTACCCCCATGATCAGGTCTGTAACTCCGTCAAATAATCTGGAGATCAGCATGATCGTTCCAATTGTCAATGCGCTTACTTTTACATAGTCGGTGTAGTAGAATAATAAGAAGGATGACATTGCTGAATAAATGATATTACATCCAAGATCTCCACACCCATAGGCAAAACGTTCTTTTACACTAATCTTTGTCGTTTCCATAGTATCTCTTCTCCTTTGTTTTTTCTTAACATATTCTATCAGATATTTTTCTGGTAGATTAGGCGCAAAATCCACTTACTATAGGTGTATTTCCGACATTTTTTATATTATTTTATCTTTTTCTGTATTAACGATAATTTCTATCTGATTATTTTTCTCCTTTCTTGCCTGTGTCGGTGTACATTTGTATCGCTCTTTAAACCAACGCATGGCAACTTTATAATTCGTACAGCCATGACGCTGAAAAATCTCATTTACATAATCATCTGTATTTAGCAGATCTCTATGAATATGGTTCATTCGCACTTCATACAGATATTCCATTGCAGTCAGTCCAATCTGTTTCTTCAACATTCTGGACAGATAATCCGGGTTGTATCCAAACTGTCCGGCTGTCTCCTGCACCGTTACCTGTCTGCTGTGATTTTCATCCAGATACCGCATGATCTTCTTCAATTGTTCTCTGTTCTTTCTTGCTTTGCTGATCTCTTTTTCTACCAGTTTTTCTGAATAAGAATGTAAAAACATATACATAAGATCATAAAGAAGGCTGTTAAACTTCAAAAGGTATCCTTCCGGGCGAACTTCATAGATCACATACATGTCATAGCATACCTTTTTCAGCCATTCCAGTTTCGTAATCTCTGTCTGGCGTTTTGGGTTGGGATCTATATGAAAACGCATCTGAGCATAATCCGGTATATATTTTTCCAGAAAAATTTCCGGCACCTGCAGAACAAGCGATTTATTCTTCGTACTCCTGAAAGAATGAATCTCTCTGGAATTGAGCAGACAGATATCACCTGCCTGTACTTCTTTTTCTCTATCTTCCATCTTTACATGCATGCTGCCTTCCAGCATATAGATAATCTCCAGACTGTTATGCCAGTGCGGTGCGACATAACTTCCTTGATCCACTGACAGATAAAACCGGACATCCACATCCTGATTGCTCGCGACAATTTCGTGATGTACTTCATAGTCTGTCATTCTCATCCCTCCTTTTGAACATCGAACCCCAATACGGTCATGCTTCATATTTTCATAATATACTTTATCATAACTGCCAGACGAACATCTTATAATAGCTAAAATTGCCCCCGGATTTTGATGTTCAAAACCCAGAGGCTCTCTTCCGATATTTCTATCTTACAGCATCTCAATAAATGCAGTAATTCTTGTATTAAGCTGTCCAATATCTGCTTGCGAATAATCTGTCTCAACATTGATATATGGAATATGCTTCTCTTCATTTACAAATTTGCGTACAGATAATGTCTCGACATTGTATGTATGACATGCCTGCAAAGTCATCTCTACAACACCGTCCACCTGATATTCGTCAATCAGTCTGCCTAACAGCTCAAAACGGTTCGGGTTCGGAGTCATAACCGAACATCCGATATTCAGATATCTTCTTGCAATTGCATCATACACATCCGGATTGTTCTCATCTACCAGCTTGTCAATGGATTTTGCACCGGAACAGTTCTCATATGTAACAACGATTCCGCCGTTATCTTCCACTGCACGGATGACCTTCTCCGTTGCTCCTCCGATCGGACATCCTGTAATCAGAATTCGCGGTTTCTTCTCCTGCATTTTACCTTCGGCATACTCTTTCTCAATCTTATCTACAAGTGCATTTACCTCATCAGGGATCTGTTTGCGATCAAATTTAAATGTACTTCCGTATAAAACTTTGAATAAATCATAGCCGGAAATCGGCGCCGGATCATGGCGCATAACCTCATAAAGCTTCTTCAAAGATCTTCTCGCTTCATTATTTACTTTAACTGCTTCTCTGATCTGTTCTTCTGTAATCTCTACATCAAACTTTTTCTCCAGATATTCTTTGAAACGGATGATCTCTTTCTTCCAGAGTTTTAAAGAATCTTCACTCTGCGAATTAGGAAGCTCCATTACGAATGTATCCTTAAATTCGGACATTAATTCGTACATCTTCTTCTTTCCATCACAGGTTGTCTCTCCGACTACGACATCGGAAAAATAAAAAAACGGACATTTGTCTGTCTTCGCAAATCCGTAGCTGGATTTGATCAGCGGACATAAGTTCTTTGGAAGATCCTTTTCTGCTTCTGCAATTGTCTCATCCGATGTAGAACAGAGACTGACTGTTGCAGCTCCCATTGCCATTGCAATCTCCTGCGGAAAATAAGTACAATAAGATCCTACTACCGGTATCCCCTGATCTTTTAACTGTTTTACTGCAAGGAAAGAGTTCTTTCTCTGTTCTGCAAATTCTTCAAAAACCTCCGGCAGCTCTTTAATTACTTCCATGGTTGTTCTCCTCTTTGACATTTATAATTTATTTACAGCATCGGTCAAATAATCATTGCTGATCTCGTAGAAACGCTCTTCTTCTACTGCTTCTGCCAGTCCTGCATCGATCGGCATCTTTCCAATTACCGGAATATCCAGTTCTTTTGCCGTCTCATCTACGTGGCTCTCACCAAATACAGAAATCTTCTTTCCGCAATCCGGACAGACAAGATAGCTGTAGTTCTCTACAATTCCAAGTACCGGAATATCCATCTGGCATGCCATATTGTATGCTTTCTTCACGATCATCTGTACCAGATCCTGCGGAGATGTTACAATCACGATTCCATCAACCGGCAGTGACTGGAATACAGTAAGCGGAACGTCACCGGTTCCCGGTGGCATATCTACAAAGAGATAATCCAGCTCTCCCCACATAACATCTGTCCAGAACTGTGTTACAACATTGGCAATGACCGGTCCTCTCCATATAACCGGATCAGATTCATTCGGTAACAGCAAGTTAACAGACATGATCTTTGTTCCGTCTTTTGCTTCTTCCGGAATGATACCTTCTTCTGTTCCCATTGCCTGTTTGTGGATTCCATACATCTTCGGGATGGACGGACCTGTAATATCAGCATCCATGATTCCGACATTAAATCCCTGCTCTCTCATAATACGCGCAAGGGATGCTGTTACCATAGATTTACCAACTCCGCCTTTTCCACTTACAACTGCAATTACTTTATTCACATGTGAATGCGGATTTGCCGGTTTCAAAAGGCTCTGCGGTTTGCTTCCGCAGGAATCTGCATGTGCGCATCCGGCACAATCTGACGGCTTACATCCATTTTGTTCTTCTGCCATTCTAACTATCCTCTTTTCTTGATACTTTTTATTTCACTGCTCTGTGAAACAGCTCTTTCTTATTCTTCTACTGCTGCGATCAGTTCTACTTCGCATTTGACATTCTTCGGAAGTGTCTTTACAGCAACACAGCTTCTTGCCGGTTTAGATGTAAAATATTTTGCATATACTTCGTTAAATGCTGCGAAATCATTCATATCTGCAAGGAAGCATGTTGTCTTAACTACTTTATCAAAAGATGTTCCTGCTGCTTCCAGAACTGCTGCCAGGTTCTTGCATACCTGTTCTGTCTGCTCTTCGATTGTCTCCGCTTCTACTGCATCTACAGCCGGATTGATTGGAATCTGACCTGCAGAGTAAAACATTCCTCCATGAACATATCCCTGTGAATAAGGTCCTAATGCTTTTGGTGCTTTTTCTGTTGCTACTACTTTCATAATTAGTTCTCCTTTGCTTTTTCTAATATTTTCTGTGCAATACACACATCAAAAAGTCCCATACCTACGGATTTAAAATAGGTGGTCTTTTTTGGGTCGGTAATTTCCTGCGGATTCCCTGCCAGATAATCACTCATTAAAATTGTCTGCTCTTCTTTCAGACGTCCATCTTTTATCGGCTGACTTAAGTCTCCACTCTCTTCGCATGCATATGGGAGCTCAATGTAGACTTCATCTGTCAGATCCCAGATCGCATCCGGAATCTCACGCATCTCAGGCGTGTAAGAACCGATTGCAATGATACATTTTCCTTCTAACAAATCCTTGTCATCCGGTAATACCGGCTGCGTGGAAGGTGTTGTTGTACAAATGATCTCACTGTTTTTAACCATCTCCTCCGCTGTCTTACATTGTACTACCTTTACATCCGGGTTATCAATAGCTTTTTCCAGTCTTGCCAGATAATCTGTCAGATCTCTGTCACTGTGATTATACACATAAACCGTATCAATCGGTCTTGCCGCACATGCATACAATGCCTGATAGAATCCCTGTACACCGGCTCCTGCGATTCCGACTGTATGACAGTCTTTTCTGGATAAATGCCGGATGCCGACACCTCCGACTGCTCCTGTTCTCCATGCAGTTACCCTCTGGCCGTCCATTACTGCCAGCGGTTTCCCTGTCTTATAATCATTCAGATACATGATTCCATCGATAGATGGCAAACCAAGTTTTGCATTATCCGGAAAGATACTTAAAATCTTTGTTCCAATAACTTCCTTCGTATAACATGGCATATACATCATTGTCTTGTTCGCATCTTCTACACACGGACGCGGCGGCATATAATAATCACCTGCTTTAAAAATCTTATAGGCTTCTTCAATCTGATCCATCATCTCATTTCTGTCGATCAGCTTATCAATCTGTTCACTGTCTAAAACTATCATACTACTTCTCCTTCCAATTCTTCTCTTTCTCTTGTGACATCTTTCAACCACTTATAGCTTAAATACCGCTTAATCGTAATCGGTATCTTGATCAATTCATCGCTCATCAATATCATATAAACAACCGGAACACCGGCATGGAAGATAAATGCTGCTGCCGCTCCCAATAAGATGGAGCAGCCCCACATCGTTGATACATCCATGATCATTCCAAATTTGGTATCTCCTCCTGACCGGAAAATTCCGATCACCATTGTCGTATTAAATGCCTGCGCCACAGTAAAATACGACATGACAAAAAACATAAAGCTTAAATAACTTCCCGCCTGTGCCGTAAGTGCCAAATTCGCTCTTGCAAGCGGTGCCGCCAGCAGGATCAGAAGTCCTCCAAGTCCTCCGAGCAACAGGCTCAACCAGATAAAGCGGACTGCATACGCTTTCGCATGTTCCATCTTCTTCTCACCAATTGTCTTGCCTAGATAAATAGCCGCTGCATTTGAAATACCAAAAGCTACAACCGTTGCAAGCTGTCTTGCCACCTGTGCCACAGAATTAGCTGCAACTGCCGCGCTTCCAAGATGACCGATCACTGCCGTATTCGCAGAGCTTCCAAGTCCCCACATTAATTCGTTTAATACAACCGGAAGTGCATAAACAAGAAAGTCTTTCCATAAAACAGGATCAATGTGCAGCATATCCTGCAACCGGATCCGTACGATTTTATTTTTCAAGAATGCATAGAACAGTACCATAATCGTCTCGGCACCTCTTGCACACAATGTTCCGATTGCCGCACCCGCAATGCCTAGTTTCGGAAATCCAAACATCCCAAAGATCAACACAGCATTGATAATAATATTCAGACCCAGCGACACTGCATAGATAAATGTTGCTATGACAACCTTCTCCATACTGCGGATAATATTCAGATATACCTGTGTTACTGCCATAAATATGTAAGAAAGTGCCACGATTCTTAAATATTTCACACCTTCTGCTATGACAACCGGATCAGAAGTATAGATCCGCATCAGCAGCCCCGGTATGCCAAGTGCCGCCACTGCAAATACAACCGCCGTTGTCAGTCCGGTACGAATCCCGATACCAAGTATCTTTTCTATCGTTCTTGTGTCTTTCTTTCCCCAATACTGTGCGGTCAGCACCGTTGCTCCGGATGTCGTACCATAGAAAATCAGTGTCATAATAAACTGCACCTGTCCGGCAAGTGATGCTCCTGACAGTACCTTTTCTCCGACTTTTCCAAGCATGATCACATCCGTTGCCGTCACACCGACATTAATCAGATTCTGTAATGCCATCGGGATTACCAGTGCAAATACGCTCTTATAAAAAAGTTTCCAGTCGATATTTAAGTTCTTCGTCTTATTCATGATTTGCTGCTTTGTAGATTTCGTACATATCCTGCTTCTTCAGTTTCTTAAAGCTTCCAAGTTCTACAGTATCTCCTTTTGTCGCACTATCTGCCATCTGCATAAGAACATCATCTTCCAGTACGCCGGTCTTCATCTGTCCAATACATACTGGCATCTCGATTCGTTCAAAGAACTTCTCTGTCTCTTCAATCGCTGCCAGTGCAGCCTTTATATCATCCACTTCTTCAATCCCCCAGACTTTTCTTCCGAAATGTGCAAATCTTGGGATGTCAATCTGGTAAACATACCGTGCCCAGCTTCCCCATACTGCGGAAAGTGTTGCTCCGTGTGCTTCATCAAACATGCCACCGATCTCATGCCCCAGCTTGTGACATGCAAAATCTTTTGGTCTTCCAAGTCCTGTCATATTATTATGCGAAATGCTTCCGCACCACATGATTTCACTTAATGCATCATAATTCTGCTGATCTTCATATGCTTTTAATCCATTGCGAATCACTGTGCGGAGAACACCTTCTGCAATCTCATCTGTCAGTTCATTACCATCTACCGGTGTGAAATAACGCTCCATTGTATGCATCATAATATCTACAATTCCACATGTAAGCTGATACTTCGGCAACGTATACATCAGTTCCGGATTCATCATTGCAAACTTCGGACGCACAAGATCACTGTGTGCACCTGCTTTCTTTCCGGTCTCCTCATTTGTCAATACAGCAGAATCACTCATCTCACTTCCTGCTGCCGCAATCGTAAGTACAACTCCAACCGGAAGTGCCTTCTCAATTGGAACTTTACCACTCCAGAATTCTTCCAGATCTGTTCCCGGTTTTGCTGCTGCGATTGCAATTGCTTTAGCAGTATCAATACAGCTTCCTCCACCAACTGCCATAACCAGATCAGCGCCAGAATTGATTGCCTTTTTCACGCCTTCTTTTGCAAGGGACATTCTTGGATTCGGCTTCACGCCTCCAAGTTCTTCCACTTCGATTCCTTCTGCTTTTAAAACCGCTTCAACTCGTCCAAGCAGCCCACTTCGAACGACACTTCCACCACCATAAACAAGCAGAACTTTCTTTGCCTGCCATTCCTTTGCAAGTGTTCCTGCTTTCAGCTCTGCCTCTTTGCCAAACACAATCTTCGTTGGCATATATTGTTCAAAACTATGCATGATTTTTCTCCTTTCCGTTTCCAAATCCGTATCTTTTATTATAACGGATAAGTCTTGTTCCGTCCACCACTTACATGCCGAATCATTCCCTGTTAAGAAATAAGCAATTTTAAAAAACAGAAAGAGAATATGCATCGATATATCTCTATATCCGATACACATTCTCTTTCTGTTCATTATTCATCTATGGCTAATAAATCTCTTCTAATCATCAAAAGCTTCTTTCACTTTATCCATAAAGCCTTTTTTCTTCTTTCCGCCTTTTGCAGAATCCTTTGGTTCGGATGATTCCGGTGTATGCAAAGTATTGCCGGAAAGCTCATCGAACTTGCGGAGTGCTTCTTTCGCTTCTGCACTTAAATGTTCCGGTGTCTGGATCACCAGTGTTACATAATGATCGCCACGGATGCTTGCACTTCGGATAGAAGGAACTCCCTTGCCTTTGAGACGTACTTTTGTACCGGTCTTGGTTCCCGGTTTTACAGTGTAGATCACATCTCCGTCTACGGTCTTGATCTTCACATCTGCACCAAGTGCTGCCTGTGCGAATGAAATCGGTACCGTAGAAAAAATATGCATATCCTGCCGCTGGAAGATCGGATGTCTGGATACAACCACTTCTACCAGAAGATCTCCTCTTGGTCCGCCGTTCACGCCCGGTTCTCCTTTTTCACGGATTCTTACACTCTGTCCATTGTCAATACCTGCCGGAATGGATACAGATATTTTCTTTCTGTTGGAAACATAACCGGTTCCACCGCAGCCTGAACA